>Ga0081540_1000474_pt1 | contig 39520 bp, 38 predicted proteins | sample TabmetS2T1R1_FD_71024 | JGI IMG/M metagenome (GOLD analysis project Ga0081540, IMG submission 71024) | Tabebuia heterophylla rhizosphere microbial communities from the University of Puerto Rico - S2T1R1 | ecosystem: Host-associated > Plants > Roots > Rhizosphere ...
TGACACGCGCGTCGGAAACAAAGGGGCACTAGCAAGCATATGATTCTAGTGCCGCTTATCGATTTGAAGTTCGTGAACGAGCGTGCTGCAAGTGGTGCACGAACTTCAAATCGGCGGCACTAGGCGGCGTCCAGGATTCCCGCGGCGATCTTCTCCGCGATCATGATGGTCGGGATGTTGGTGTTGGCGCGCGGCACTGCCGGCATGACCGAGGCATCGACCACGCGCAGCCCGTCGACTTTGTGGACCTTGCCGGTTGGATCGACCACCGCCCCTGGATCGCTGGCCGCGCCCATGCGGCAGGTCCCGCACGAGTGGAACACGCCGGCGACGTTGGCCTTCACATGCGCGACCAGCGCCTCGCGATCGGCGGCGAGCGCGGCAAGATCGAAAGTGCCGTTGGTGAGCACGCGGAAGGCGAGAGCGTCGAATCCGGGAATGGTGTCGAGCGCCATCGCGAGCACCGCGCTGCTGAGCTTGTTCATCGGCGTGCGCCGGTTGAGGAGCCGCAGCCGGTCGGAGAAGGCGACCGGGAACGCCTTGCCGCGGATGGCCAGCATCTGCTCCGAGCACAGGATCTCGATCGACCGTCGCGCCGCGTCGGTCAGGCGGAGCAGGTCGCGTTCGTCGGAGAGGAAGTTGAACTCGATCAGCGGCTGAACGCCAGGCTCGCGCGACTGCAGGCTGAGCTGGCCGCGTGAGGCCGGCTTCCACAGCACGGGCTGGACGTTTCCGATGCGGCGCCCGAGCTCGCTCCACGAGGTCTTGCTCTGGAACATCAGGCACATGTCGGTCTTCGGGCAATCCGGCAGGTTCGACGAGTAGCGGATCGCCGTGTTGAGGTAGGGTTTGAGCGCGCGGAAATGCTCGGCGCCGCGCCGCATGTGGGTGGCGAAGAACAGCACCGCGTGGTTCTGCAGGTTCTGTCCGACGCCCGGCAGCTCGGCGAGCACCTCGATGCCGTGACGGCGAAGCTCCGCGCCGGGTCCGATGCCGGCACGCATCAGGAAGGCCGGCGACTGCAGGGCGCCGGACGACAGGATCACCTCGCGGGCACGGAAGTCCTGCGACTCTCCGTTGGCTGTCACCGACACGCCGACGATGCGGCGGCCGTCATTGAGGAGACGCGTCACGCTCGCCGATCCGAGCACGGTCAGATTGGGCCGTTTGCGCACCTCGGCCGGCAGGTAGCAGATCGCGCTCGACTGTCGGCGCTCCGGCGTGCTCGCCAGCGGGATGGTGCAGTGCCCGTCGCGGAAGTCCGCGTTCATGTCGGCGACATGCGGCATCTGGCGCTCGCGCGCGAAGGCTTCGATCGCGCGCGCGAACGGCGGCAGGTCGTCGGGCTTGATGTGGCGGATCGAGACCGGCCCGCTGTCGCCATGCATCTCGCCGGCGAAGTCGACGTCGGTTTCGAGGCGCTGGAAGTAGGGGAGGACATCGCGCCACCCCCAGCCGCTCGCGCCGAGCCGTTCCCAGTCGTCGTAGTCCTCGGGAAGTCCGCGCAGCGCCAGCATGCCCATCACCGAGGAGCCGCCGCCCAGCACCCGGCCCTGCAGATAATTCACTTCCGGCGTGTCGCCGCGGCGGCCCCAGTGCGCCTTGAGGCCGCGCCAGAAATAGGCGTCGTTGTAATACGAGGTCGGATACGTATCGAGGATATCGGCCGGCTCGTGGCCCGCCGGCGTATCCATGCCTGCCTCGATCAGCAGCACCGCATTCGACGAACGCGCGGAGAGCCGGTTCGCGAGCACGCAGCCGGCCGAGCCGGCGCCGACGATGATGGTGTCGAAAGTCCGTTGGCTGGTCACAATGGGCACCGATGGCGATGGGAAGGAGCGCAGCTGGCGCTGATCGACGGGACGGTGATTGTGCCGTAACATCACGGCGGCTGAGAAGTGGCATTCAAAGGCATCTGCGTCGTTCGCGCCGCCCCCCGCGTTTCCGACGGCCGCCACTTCAATCGCACGACCGGAAAGGGGACACGCATCATGCTTCGCAATACGACCAAGAGCTGGGGCTGGCCGTCGATCGTGCTGCACTGGATCGGGGCACTCGCGATCTTCGTGCTGCTCGCGCACGGCTGGTGGATGACGCACATGGTGGCGCGGCCGGAACGGCTTGCCAACTATGCCTGGCACTCGGCGCTCGGCTACGATCTGATGGCGCTGCTGGTGCTGCGGCTGCTGTGGCGCTGGATCAATCCAGTGCCGGCTCAGCCGGTCGACTCGAAACCTTGGGAGCGCCACGCGGCGCAGCTCGGGCATATCGGGTTGTACGTCCTCATGGTCGTCGTCTCGTTGACCGGATGGCTTACCGCGACGACCTTTCGCACGCCGATCACCAGCGACTTGTTCGGGATCAAGGTTCCGGCGCTCGTCACCAGCGTGGAACGGAGCACCCGTAACCTGGTCGAGGAAACGCATCTCGTGCTCGCCTACCTGCTGGCCGCCGTCGTCGCCATTCACGTCCTCGGCGCGCTGCGTCATCACTTCGTCAAGCACGACGACGTGTTCCGACGGATGATTGCGCCATCCTGAGGCGCCGTGCATAGGATGCCCGCCTAAAGGAGATCGTCCGAGCAATGGCCACGCGGCAGGAGCGGCGCATTTTGTTGCGCAACGTCGTGAAGGACGTATCCGCGCGTGGACTCTCGCCGCGTCAGGGCATCTGGGGCACGGTCGCGGCGACGCATCTGGTGCTGGAACCGTTGGGCAGTCGATCGCCGCAGCGGGCGAGCGAGGCGGCCCGCCGCGCCGTGGAACTTTACGACCTGTCGCTCAAGCACAATCCGCCGGAGGCGGCGTTGGCCTGCGCGCGAGGCTGCGCCTATTGCTGCCATTCCTACGTGACCGCGACCGCACCCGAGGTGTTCCTGCTCGCGCGAACGGTGCGCGCCGGTAACACCGATCTCGCGTCGACGCTGGCGCGGGTGCGGGAGACGAATGCTTTCACCGGCGGCATCGGCAAGATAGAGCGCTTCGCCATGCGACTGCCGTGCTCGATGCTGGTGGCGAACGAATGCAGCGCCTATGGCGGGCGCCCGCTGGCCTGCCGCGCCTTCGCATCGTTCTCGCTGCCGAAGTGCGAGGAGGCCTTCAAGACGGGCGGCGCGGACATCCCGACACCGGCGATCAACGGCGTGCTGCGGCGCGCGTGCAATCAGGCACTGTGGAGCGGTTTGGCGGCGGTCGGCCTGCCGTTCACGCTCTACGAGCTCAACCAGGCGCTGCTGATCGCATTGGAAAATCCCGACGCCGAGCAACGTTGGCTCAGGGGCGAGGACGTGTTCGCGGATGTGGCGTCCGACGATGCCGCGACGGCGGTCAACGATCCCAATGTGCAGCTGTTTCTCGATGTCGTCGCCGCGGCTGCGCAAGGCCGCGAGCCGCCGCAAAATCCCTGGCTCTAGCTGGTTGATAGATCGGCAAGGGACCGCTCAGGCGCGGGCGATTCGCCACGCGTTCCGCAGTGCCGGCAGGGGCGCCAGCGGATAACGGCGATAGATGCCATAGTGCATCAGGAAGCGGCGAATGAACGTGATCATGGCAGTGCCCGTCGTACATCCTGTCGGCGCAGCAACGCGCTGTGGCGCGTCCTTGTTCCACAATCAGCTACCAGCTCCGCGTGACACGGACATGATTCCGGAGTGCCGGCAACGAATCATGACCGTGTCAGGGTAGGGTGTCAGGCCTTAACGGCCCGTAGCGGGGATGCTGACCCCCGACCTGGCCGTAGGTAACGCAGCACAGGCGGCCCAGATTGCAATTGCAAATTATTCGCAAGAAAGCTAGGATACCACGACAAATCGGAAGGAATCCCATGGCGATCGAGGCAGCTTCGACCGGCGGCGGTTGGCGTCGTTCACGTACCGGCACCTCGTTATCCGAGGTGTTCGGCTCCATTGCGACGCGGCCGACCGGCTCGACCTGGAGCAAGCTGGTGGCCTTTCTCGGGCCCGGCTACCTGGTCGCGGTCGGCTACATGGACCCCGGCAACTGGGCAACGTCGCTCGCCGGTGGCTCCAAATTCGGTTACGCGCTGCTCACCATCGCGCTCCTCTCCAACATCATGGCGATCGTCCTGCAGGCGCTGTGCGCGCGGCTCGGCATCGGCGCGGGACGCGATCTCGCGCAAGCCTGCCGCGATGCGTTTCCGCGCTGGGTTGCCTATCCGCTGTGGCTGCTCGCAGAAATCGCGATCTGCGCCACTGACCTGGCCGAGGTGATCGGCACCGCGATCGGGCTCAATCTCCTGTTCGGCATTCCGCTCGAGCTCGGCGTCATCCTGACCGCGCTCGACGTGTTCCTGATCCTGTGGATGCAGAACCTCGGCTTCCGTTGGATCGAGGCCTTCATCGTGACGCTGCTCGGCGTGATCGCCGCCTGCTTCGCGATCCAGATCGCGCTCGCCGACCCGGACTGGGGCGCGGTGATCCGCGGCTTCGCGCCGACCACCGACATCGTCACCAATCCGGACATGCTCTACCTGTCGCTCGGCATCCTCGGCGCCACCGTGATGCCGCACAATCTCTACCTGCACTCCGGCGTCGTGCAGACGCGCCGCTTCGGCGAGGGCGTCGAGGACCGGCGCGAAGCGATCAAGCTCGCCACCATGGACTCGACCATCGCGCTGATGTTCGCGCTGACCATCAACGCCTCGATCCTCATCCTCGCCGCCGCGACCTTCTACAAGGCCGGCAAGACCGACGTCGCCGACCTCGACCAGGCGCATTCGTTCCTGGCGCCGTTGCTCGGCTCGTCGATCGCGCCGACGCTGTTCGGCATCGCGCTGCTGTGTTGCGGCTTGAACTCGACGGTGACCGCGACGCTGTCCGGCCAGATCGTGATGGAAGGCTTTCTCGACCTGCGGCTGCCGGGCTGGGCGCGGCGATTGATAACGCGTGCCATCGCCATCGTGCCGGCGGCAATCGTCACCATCTGGTACGGCGAGAAAGGCACGGGGCAGCTGTTGATCCTCAGCCAGGTGATCCTCAGTCTTCAGCTGCCGTTCGCGGTGGTGCCGCTGGTGATGTTCACGGCGGACCGCAAGAAGCTCGGCGCGCTGGTGGCGCCGCGTTGGCTGACGGTCGCGGCGGGCATCATTGCAGCGACGATCATCGGGCTCAACGTGAAGCTGATCGTCGATCAGATCATGGGATGAATCAAGGATTGTCGACCCGCGTCCAGCCGGTCGACATCAGCCGTTCCTGCGGCATGAAGCGGCCCTTGTAGTCCATCTTGCGCGAACCCTCGACCCAGTAGCCGAGATAGACGTATTGCAGTCCCATGCGCTTCGCGCGCGCGATGTGATCGAGGATCATGAAGGTGCCGAGCGAGCGGTCGCCCTGGTCCGGCTCGAAGAACGAATAGACCATCGACAACCCGTCGCTCAGCACGTCGGTCAGTGCAACTGCGAGCAGCTGACCGGAGCTGCGGCCGGTGAAGCTGCTGTCCGGATCTCGCCGCCGGTACTCGACCATGCGGGTCTCGACGTGACTGTCCTCGACCATCATCGAGTAGTCGAGCACCGTCATGTCGGCCATGCCGCCGTCCCGGTGGCGGGCATCGAGATAGGCCCGGAAGATCGAGTATTGCTCCGACGTGGGCATGGCCACGCGCATCTCGGCGATGAGATCCGCGTTGCGCTCCTGGATGCGGCGCATGCTGCGGGTCGGGCGAAAATCATCGACGACGACGCGCACGGAGATGCAGGCTCGGCACGCCTCGCAGGCCGGTCGATAGGCGATCGACTGGCTGCGGCGAAAGCCGCCATGGGTGAGCAGATCGTTGAGTTCGGCCGCGCGTTCGCCGACCAGATGGGTGAACACCTTCCGCTCCTCCTTGCCCGTCAGGTAGGGACAGGGCGAAGGGGCGGTCAGGTAGAACTGCGGCGCATCGCGCGGGTGCTGGGTCAAGGCTCGTACCTACGCCGGCAGCCGGACCATGCTGTGCTGCCGAGTCCTGATAGGATTGCGCCTCGGGTGCCGCCCGTCAAAGGGGTTTGTGTGGTCACCCCCGTCGCACCGGCCGCAGCACGGCGGCCCGCGCCGGGTTGTTGATAACCACGGTTCCCACCAGAATGTCGTGCAGAAGCCGTTGTCGATCATTGAAAAAACCGACCAACAGGACCAGCGGGGTGAGCACCGAGACGGTCACCCAGAAAATCACCGCATGGACCGCGCCGAGCACGAAGTAACACGGCGCGCCGTACCAGGTCCGCATTTCGAGGTCCATGACACGCATGCCGATCGTGGCGGAAGCGGGACTGCCGAGGGTCGATCCGTAGTACACCAGCGCCCAGATGACCGTGCCCGGGCTCAGCAGCCAGAACAGGCCCCAGCCGAGGCCGAGTGTCACCAGCCCGAACATGAAGATGAAAATCGCCGCAAACACCACCGGCACGGTCAAGACGACCACGTCGATCAGGAAGGCGACGATCCGGCGCGACAGCACCCCGTCGAACAGCTCCGGATTGACCACCGGGTCGTAGGCGTGCGGCTTCAGCTCAATGCTGACGCCGATGCGCTTGGGCTCGCTTTCGGCCATGGCTGGCCTCCGTGGGCTCGCTCACCGGGAGCACGACTTGCCTTGGATCGGATTTACATGGGCAGAATGCAGATGGGCAAGAGCAAGGCCGGCTGCAAGGGCCGGCCGGGCTGGCGCACCATATATCCGGGCGGGTAAAGCTTTCGCAGCAAAGCGAGGATCCGTGACCGTCAAGCTCGCCGACATCAAAGCGGCCCAGGCCATCATCGCCGGAGCGGTGCTGCGCACCCCCATGCTGCCGGCGCCGAAACTTTCGGCGCTCACCGGCGCGCAGGTCTTCGTCAAGTACGAGAACCTCCAGGTGACGAACTCGTTCAAGGACCGTGGCGCCCTGGTCAAGCTGGCGTCACTGTCCGACGCGGAGCGCCGGCGCGGCGTGATCGCCATGTCGGCCGGCAACCACGCGCAGGCGGTCGCCTATCACGCCGCGCGGCTCGGGGTGCCCGCCACCATCGTCATGCCGGTCACGACGCCGTTCGTGAAGGTGGCGGCGACCAGGGGGCACGGCGCCGAGGTGGTGCTCGACGGTGAGAGTGTCGCCGAGGCGCAGGCGCGCGCCGAGGCGATTGCCGTCGAGCGCGGCCTCACCTGGGTGCATCCCTATGACGATCCGAAGATCATCGCCGGGCAGGGCACCATCGCGCTCGAAATGCTGGAGGATGTGCCCGAGCTCGACATGCTGGTCATTCCGATCGGCGGTGGCGGGCTGATCGCCGGCAACGCCATTGCGGCCCGCGGCATCCGGCCGGACATCGAGATCGTCGGCGTCGAGACGGCCCTCTATCCGTCGATGTGGAACGCGATCATCGGCGGCAACACGCCGTGTGGCGGGCCGACCCTGGCGGAAGGCATCGCCGTCAAGAACGTCGGCAAGCTGGCGCTGCCGATCGTGCGTGAGCTGGTCGCCGAGATCATCCTGGTCGACGAGGCTCATCTCGAACGCGCGGTCAACGCCTTCCTCACCTTGCAGAAGACCATGGCCGAGGGCGCGGGCGCTGCGGGGCTTGCCGCCATGCTGGCGTCGCCCGGGCGCTTCGCGGGCAAACGCGTCGGGCTCGTCCTGTGCGGGGGCAATATCGACCCGCGCATCGTCGCGTCGGTGATGGTGCGTGAGCTTGAGCGCGAGAGCCGGATCGTGTCGTTCCGTCTCACCATTCCCGACCGCCCGGGCGTGCTCGGCCAGATCGCCACCCGGCTCGGCCAGCTCGGCGCCAATATCCTCGGCGTCGAGCACCGGCGGCTGTTTCTCGACGTGCCCGCCAAGGGAGCGCGGCTCGACATCACCTTCGAGACCCGCGACGGCGCGCACGCCGAGGAAATTCGCGCGGCGCTCGCCGCCGACGGCTACCAGCCGACGCGCATCGCGGCGGCCGCGGCCATGGAATAGGGCTATTCCCGAAAATGGGTGCGAGTTTTCGACGCAACGGGACGGCTTGCGGCCGTGGCATAGGTTGCGTCTGGTGTGGCATGAGAACCCGACCATCGAGACGTTTCCTGCATGCATGAGCTGATTCACGACATCGCGCTCGCCATCCTGGCGGCGTGGCTGTTCGGCGTCGCCGCGCAGGTTGCGCGTCAGCCGGTGTTCCTGGCCTATCTCGCCGCCGGCTTCATCATCGGGCCGAATGCCTCCGGGCTGGTCAGCTCGCGCGAGTCCATCGCGACCATTGCCGAGCTCGGCTTGATCTTTCTGCTGTTCATGATCGGGCTCGAGATCGACCTGAAGAAGATCGTCCGCGCCGGCAGCGCCATCCTGGTCACCGCCGCCGTGCAGATCATCGGCGGCTGTCTGCTCGGCATCGCGTTCTTTCTGCTGATCGGGTTGCCGATGGGCGGTCAGCGCTGGGACGCACTCTATCTCGCCGTCGGCTGCGCCCTGTCGAGCACGGTCATCATCGTCAAGATCCTCCACGAGAAGCGCGAGCTCGACACGCTGCCGGGCCGTATCACGCTCGGCGTTCTCGTCATCCAGGACGTGTTCGTGATCCTGTTCCTGGCGCTGCAGCCGAGCCTCGACGATCTCCAGGTCGGGGTGGCGGCGCTGTCAGTGGTGCGCGTTGCGGCGCTGGTCGCGACCGCGCTGCTGCTCAGCCGGTTCGTCCTGCCGTACCTGTTCCACCGGATCGCGCGGCTGCCGGAGCTGGTCCTGGTCGGCGCGCTCGCCTGGTGCTTCCTGGTCGGCGAGATCGCCGTCTATCTCGACCTGTCGCGCGAGATGGGTGCGCTGGTCGCCGGCGTCGCGCTGTCGACATTCCCCTACGCGCTCGACGTCACCGCCAAGGTCACCGGCCTGCGCGATTTCTTCATCACCCTGTTCTTCGTCGCGGTCGGCATGACCATCCCGGTGCCGACGCTCGGCGTGGTCGGGACCGCGCTGGTGATCGCGGCCTTCGCGGTGATCAGCCGGCTCGTGACCGTCATCCCGCCGCTCTACGTGATGAAGCACGGCCTGCGCGCGAGCCTGCTGCCGGCGATCAACCTCGCCCAGCTCAGCGAGTTCTCGCTCGTCCTCATCCAGCTCGGCGTCACGTCGGAGCACGTTCCGGCCGAGACCGCGAGCGCGATGTCGCTCGCTTTCGTGCTGCTTGCCGTGCTGAGCACGTTCGTGATCGTGCGCAGCGATCCGTTGACGCGCGGGACCATCGCCTTGCTCAAGCGCATCGGCATCCGCGACCTCGACCACAAGCCTGCCGGCGCGGAGCCCGCGGGCGAGGCGTCGCGCGGAACGCCGGTCATGCTGCTCGGCTTCTTCCGGACCGCGAGCTCGTTGTTGGCCGAGCTCGAGAGTCGCAAGACGGAGTTGCAGGAACAGATTTCGGTGATCGATTTCAGTCCGACTGTGCACGCAGCGCTGACGCAACGCGGCTTCAAGATGCAATACGGGGACATCAGCAATCGCGACATCCTCGAGCACGCGGGCATCGCTCATGCCAAGATCATCGTGTCGAGCGTTCCGGATTCGCTGCTCAAGGGCACCTCGAACGAGAAGCTCGTGCGTGACGCCCGCGCGCTCAATCCGACCGCGACGATCATTGCGACCTCGGAGGTGCTGGACGGGGTTCAGCGCCTGTACGACGCGGGCGCCGATTACGTTGTGGTCCGCCGGTTCGCCATGGCGAACGAGTTGCTGGACGCGATCAACGCTGCCGAAGCGGGGCTGATCGCCGACAAGCGTGCTGAGCTCGACGCCCGTCTTGCCGATCGCCGCGAGGTCTTGCCATAGCGCATGTCCCGGAAAAATGGATGCCGGTTTTCCGAAAAGGACATGCGCCAACTAAGGAATCTAATTGGGGCTTCCGTACGAGGTGCTCGAAATCGGATCGGCGGGAGCTGGCGGAGCGGCGTCCGCGGCGGTCGCGGGCCGGGCCGGCGATCGCGTCGACGTCGCATCGGCGGCGGCGGCCGCGGCGGTCTGGCGGGGTCGGCGCCGTGGCAGCGGAATGATTTCCGGGTGCGCGGGCGTGGCAGTCGGGCCGGTGGTGATCTCGGGGGGAAGCGGGGGCGGCGCTTCGCGTGCAGACGGAATTGTCGGTCCCGGCCATGGCGAGATGGTCGGCGCCGAGCCGGCCTGAGGCGGCTCGCGACGCGGCTCGGGCAGGGACCGGGCGGCCGATCGCGTCGGCGCCGTCGGCTGCGGAGCGACCTGCGGGCTGGTGTCGGGCGGCGCTGCGGGATCGCTGCGGGAGACGACCGACATCGGTACGAACGGCTCGCGCGATGCGATGCTGGTCGGTCCGATGGTCATCGGTGCGACCGCGACCGTCGGCGGGATGATGTAGACGCGGATGAACGCGTAGATCAGCAGCGCGGCGGCAACGATGGGAATGAGCACGATGCCGATCATCAACAGGCGGCGCCGGATCGACGGACGATACAGCGAGGGATCATCGTCCTCGAAGTAGGGCGTGTAGGCCTCCGAATCCCAGGTTCGGTGGCGCGTCATCGCTCATCCGTCCTGCTTGAGCTTTTCTGCCACGCGTGGGGCAAAGTAGGTGAGCACGCCGTCGGCGCCGGCGCGCTTGAAGCCGAGCAGGCTTTCCATCATCGCCTTCTCGCCGTCGAGCCAGCCGTTGCCGGCTGCCGCTATGATCATCGAATACTCGCCCGACACTTGGTACGCGAAGGTCGGCATGCCGAACGCGTCCTTCACGCGGCGCACGATGTCGAGATACGGCATGCCCGGCTTGACCATGATCATGTCCGCACCCTCGGCGATGTCGAGCTCGACCTCGCGCAGCGCCTCGTCGGAATTGCCGGGATCCATCTGATAGGTGCGCTTGTCGCCGGTCAGCGTGGCTGCCGAGCCGACCGCGTCACGGAACGGGCCATAGAAGGCCGACGCGTATTTCGCCGCATAGGCCATGATCTGCACGTGGGTGAGGCCGGCGTCGTCGAGGCCGTCGCGGATCGCGCCGACGCGGCCGTCCATCATGTCCGACGGCGCGATGATGTCGCAGCCGGCCTCGGCCTGAACCAGCGCCTGTTTCACCAGCACGGCGACGGTCTCGTCGTTGATGATCTCGCCGCCGCGGATCAGGCCGTCATGGCCATGGCTGGTATAGGGATCAAGCGCGACGTCGCACAGCACACCGACGTCCGGCACCTCGTTCTTGATGGCGCGGACGGCGCGACAGACCAGGTTGTCCGGATTGAGCGCCTCGCCACCGTCCTCGTTGCGCAGCTTCGGGTCGGTGTAAGGGAACAGGGCGATGCACGGGATGTCGAGCCTCGCCGCGCGTTCGGCCTCGCGGACGGCCTCGTCGACCGAGAGCCGCTCGACGCCCGGCATCGAGGCGACCGGGACGCGCGTGCGCGTGCCGTCGACGATGAAGATCGGCCAGATCAGGTCGTTGGTGGTCAGGACGTTCTCGCACACCAGCCTGCGGGCCCAGGGCGTGCGCCGGTTGCGCCGCGGGCGGGTCTGGAGGTCGAGCGGCCGGGCAGCGTCCGCCGGCGCCTCGCGCTCCACAGGGGTGACGCGGACGCGGCTTTCCAGTGGGCGGCCGAACTTGATGGCCATGAAACTCTCCGGGCACCTGACTGGGCTATTTGTAGCCGTTCCAGACCGCGCATTCCACTGGGCGCCCCGTAGTCACAACGACGGATTGTATCCCTGTGGATGGTTTTGGCCGGCGCAACACCCTCGCACCGCAGCATTGACCGGGCCGGACCGGTGGCGGAGATAGAGGCCATGGATTTCGATCTGAGCGAGGAGCAACGGGCGATCCAGGACACCGCGCGGGACTTTGCCCGCGCCGAGATGATGCCCCACGCGCGGAACTGGGACGAAGGCGAGGTTTTTCCGGTCGAGACCTTGCGTAAGGCGGCGGCGCTCGGTTTCGGCGGTATCTACGTCAAGGATGACGCCGGCGGCTCGGCGCTCACCCGGCTCGACGCGACCATCATCTTCGAGGAGCTGGCGCAGGGTTGCACCTCGACCGCGGCCTATATCTCGATCCACAACATGGCGGCCTGGATGATCGACGCCTTCGGCGAGGAGGCGCAGCGCCGGCGCTTCCTGCCAAAACTCTGCACGATGGAACATTTCGCGAGCTACTGCCTGACCGAACCCGAGTCCGGCTCGGACGCCGCCAGCCTGAAGACCCGCGCAGTCCGCGACGGCGAGCACTATGTGCTGAACGGCAGCAAGGCCTTCATCTCCGGCGGCGGCATTTCCGACCTCTATGTCTGCATGGTGCGCACCGGCGAGCCGGGTCCGCGCGGCATCTCCTGCATCGTGGTCGAGAAAGGCACGCCCGGCCTGTCGTTCGGCGCGCAGGAGAAGAAGCTCGGCTGGAAGTCGCAGCCGACCGCCATGGTGATCTTCGAGAACTGCCGCGTGCCGGTCACCAACCGGATCGGCAAGGAGGGCGAGGGCTTCAAGATCGCCATGGGCGGGCTCGACGGCGGCCGGCTCAACATCGCGGCCTGCTCGATCGGTGGCGCCCAGTTCTGCCTCGACCGCACGCTCGGCTACATGCGCGAACGCAAGCAGTTCGGCTCGCGGCTGGCCGACTTTCAGGCGCTGGCGTTCCGTGTCGCCGATTACGCGACCGACCTCGAGGCCGCGCGCCTGATGGTGCGACGTGCCGCCAGCGCCGTGACCAGGCGTGAGCCCGGCGCGACGCGGCTTGCGGCCATGGCGAAGCGGCACGCGACCGATGTCGGCTTCGAGGTGGTGAACGGTTGCCTGCAGCTGCATGGCGGCTATGGCTATCTGCGCGACCACCCGATCGAGCGGGTGCTGCGCGACGTGCGCGTCCACCAGATCCTGGAAGGCACCAACGAAGTCATGCGCCTGATCGTGAGCCGCGATCTCTTGGCGAATTGATCCAGACATTGACGCCCGCATCCCGGGCTGGCGGAATAGCCGACAGACACACAGCAGGGAGCGAGACCATGGCGGAGACACTGCCGCGCAAAACGTTTTCCCGCGCCGACATCATGAAGCGGGTGGCGCGCTTCAGCGAGCTCAAGGGATCCGATGGCGGCCTGCCCGACAGCACGATGCCGGGTTGCGAACGCATCCTCTACAACGTGATCGGCTTTCAGCCCCCGAAGGCCGACAGTGACGCGGTGACGTCACCGGTCGGCGACGACGCCTCGCAGCTCGCCGCCATCAAGATCAGCGAGGGCTTCAATCTCGGCTATTGCCGCGCCAAGCCCGGGCACGGGCCGATGATGCACAACCACGATACCAACGAGACGTTCATCCCGATGACCGGCATCTGGCGCGCCAGCTGGGAGAACGAGAAGGGCGAGGTGGAGTATGTCGATCTCGGGCCGCTCGACGTGGTCTCGTTCCCGCCCGGCCTGATCCGCCGGTTCGAGAACGTGACCAAGGGCGACCCGAACGAGGAATCGATCCTGATGTTCGTGATCGGCGGCGACGCCCCGCGCGCGGAGTTCACCGATCAGGCCATGGTTCAGCTCGAGAAGGCCGGGGTCTGGCCGCGTTGATCGTCTTTTCGAGCATGATCCCGAAAAGTGGCTACCGGTTTTCGGTAAAGATCATGCTCCATAAGGCGCCTGGCCGCAGCGGGCGGGTTGAAACACCCGACCGCTACTTGTAGTCAGGCCGGTCATGAATTCCCTGTCCGACATCGCCTTCGAGCGCCGCGGCGCGGCCGGCATCGTCACGCTCAACCGCGCGCAGGCGCTGAACGCGGTCACGCACGACATGGTGCGAGCCCTCGCCGCCAAGCTCGAGGACTGGCGGCATGACGGCGCAGTGACGCGCATCGTCATTCGGGCGGCCGGCGAGCGGGCATTTTCGGCCGGCGGCGACATCCGTGCGCTCTACGATCTTGGCCGCGCCGGCCGACAGCAGGAGGCGCTGGCCTTCTGGCGCGAGGAATACGAGCTCAACACCGCGATCAAGCGCTACCCGAAGCCCTACGTGGCGCTGATCGATGGAATCGTCATGGGCGGCGGCGTCGGGCTGTCGGTGCACGGCTCGCACCGTGTCGCCGGCGACCGGTTTCTGTTCGCGATGCCGGAGGTCGGCATCGGCTTCTTTCCGGATGTGGGCGGCACGTGGTTCCTGCCGCGCATGCCCGGTCAGCTCGGCACGTATTGTGCGCTCACCGGCGAGCGTCTCAAGTCAGCCGATGGCGTCGGCGCCGGCGTCGCGACGCATCGCGTCGCGTCGGCGCGTTTCCCGGACCTGCTCGATGCGCTGTGCGGCAATGTGCCGGTCGATGCCTTGCTGGCCGCCTTTGCCGAGCCGGCAGGGAAGGGTCCGGTCGTGGCCCGCCACGCTGCGATCGATCGGCTGTTCGCGGCCGATCGTGTCGAAGACATTCTCGCTGCTCTCGATCAGGAGGCGGCACGCGGCGGCGCCGAGGCCGAATGGGCGGCGGCGACGGCGGCCACCATGCGCAGCCGCGCGCCGACCAGCCTCAAGGTCGCGCTCGCCCAGGTGCGGCGCGGCACGTCCTGGTCATTCGAGGACTGCATGCGGGCCGAGTTCCGCATCGTCTCGCGTTTCGTGTATGACCATGATTTCTATGAGGGCGTGCGCGCCGTCGTCGTCGACAAGGACAACGCGCCGCGCTGGCAGCCGGCGACGTTGGCGGAGGTCGACGACGCCGAGGTTGAACGCCACTTCGCCGCACTGGACCGGGATCTCGTGCTGACATGACTGAACCGATGATAAGCAATCAGGCGCGCGATCTCGAGCCGGCCGTTGCCGCCGACGAGCAGCGCAAGCGCGGCTGGTCGGACTGGCTGGTCTATTTTCTGCGCGTCATGGCCTTCGTCTCGATGATCAAGGGCCTCTATCATTGGGCCTATGTGTGCGGCGTCGCAGGCCAGAACGGCGGGTTCGAAGGTCACGCTCTGCCATGGCAGGCGGCGACCGTGTTTTTCGCCGTCATCGATCTGGTCGCCGCGGTCGGACTGTGGCTGGCCGCGCCATGGGGTGCCGTGGTGTGGCTGACGTCCTCGATTTCGATGATCGCGGTCGAGCTGTTCTTTCCGCAGATTTATGGGGGCTCGATGGAGGTCGTGTTCCTGGAAGGCATGTTGATCGCCGCCTATCTCGTGCTCGCGATCTTCGCGGCGCGTGAGCAGCCGGCATAACGATCTTCCCGCACGGCTGGGCGGAGGAGAGCAGGGAGGTGAACATGGCGCGGATCGGATTCATCGGCCTCGGCAATATGGGCCTGCCCATGGCGCAGAACCTGATCAAGGCAGGTCACACCGTGGCGGGCTTCGACATGGTGAGGGCCTCGGCCGAAAAGTTGTCCGCGGCCGGCGGGACGCCATCTCCCGGCATTGCAGCCGCGGTGAAGGACGCAGAGGTCGTGATCACCATGCTGCCGGCCGGCCAGCATGTGCGCGATGTCTATCTCGCGGGCGATGGCGTCCTTGCCAGCGTCAAGCCGGGCACGCTGCTGATCGACTCCTCGACGATCGACGTGGAGACCGCGCGCGCGGTCGCCAAGGCGGCTGATGCGAAGGGGCTCGCCATGCTCGATGCGCCGGTCTCGGGCGGTGTCGGCGGCGCGCAGGGGGGCACGCTCACCTTCATGGTCGGCGGCTCCGCGGACGCCTTCGCGCGAGCGAAGCCGATCCTGGAGACGATGGGCAAGACCATCGTGCACGCCGGCGGCTCGGGCAATGGCCAGGCCGCGAAGATCTGCAACAACATGATCCTCGGCGTGTCCATGATCGCCGTGTCGGAGGCTTTCGTGCTGGCCGAGAAGCTCGGCCTCGACGCGCAGAAGCTGTTCGATATTTCCTCGAAATCGTCGGGCCAGTGCTGGTCGATGACCGCGTACTGTCCGGTGCCGGGTCCGGTGCCGACGTCGCCGGCGAACCGCGACTACCAGGCCGGCTTCACCGCCGCGATGATGCACAAGGATCTGAAACTGGCACAGGACGCCGCTGCGGCGGCGGGCGCGTCGACCCCGATGGGCGCCCAGGCCGCCGCGCTCTATGGCCGCTATTGCGAGTGCGGGGAGGCGGGCCGGGATTTCTCCGGCATCATCCGTTTCCTCAACCAATCGTAACCGCGCGGCCGTCGCGCTGCCGCTCGCGTGTGCCGCGCGCGTGTGCCGAATTGAGAAGATGCGGAACGGATCGCGATTCAACAGCGGGACGACGGGGATTCCGCCCCGCAAACGTCAACGAACCGTAACGGAAATCGTGCGTGTTTGAGCTTCAATCAAGTATTCACCGTGGCAAATAAACTCTATCTTTATTGTGTTGTTTAAGCCGTTTTTAGACCCTGCGCAGTACGTTGGCGCCACAGACGAGGAAAACAGGGCCTCGTCGATAAGACAATACGAACGATCAAACGATCAAAGGGCGTCATCATGAAGACCGTTGTCAGGGCGGTAGAACCCGCCGAACGCGACTCGCGACACGAGCACATTCGGCCGCTCTATCTCGAGGCCTTGACCTTGGTCGAGCGGCTGCATCGTCGGCTCCTCGATGTGATCAAGGACGAATTCGATCGCCGCGGGCGCGCCGACATCAACTCGGTGCAGGCGTTGCTGCTCTACAATATCGGCGACAAGGAGCTGACGGCCGGTGAGCTGCGCACGCGCGGCTACTATCTCGGCTCGAACGTCTCCTACAACCTCAAGAAGCTCGTCGAGATGGGCTTCCTGGATCATCAGCGCTCGCGCGTCGATCGGCGCTCGGTCCGCATCAAGCTGACCGACAAGGGTCGCGAGGTGCGCGACATCGTCGACACGCTCTACCAGAAGCATGTGCGGACGGTCGAGCAGGTCGGCGGCATCACCACCGACGAGTTCGCGACGCTGAACAAGTCGCTGCACCGGCTCGAGCGGTTCTGGACCGACCAGATCCTGTACCGCCTCTGATTTCGGCGCAGATCATCGATCTTCCGAACCCCGGCCCGAATGGCCGGGGTTCGTCGTTTGGCGCGCCGCATGTGCGTGTGCCGGCAAGGTGCGATCGAACAATGCTGTTGAACTTGAACGCGTCAGCCCCGATAAGTGTCGCCATTGCCGTTGGTGGTGTGCGATGTCGCTGCTCCGCGATGCCCGGTTGCGGGCCTTTCATACGGTCGCCGTGCACAGGAGCTTCACCGGTGCCGCCCGCCACCTGCTGCTGTCGCAGCAGGCCGTATCCTTTCAGATCAAATCGCTGGAGGACGAGATCGGCGGCCAGCTGTTCCGGCGCGAGCTCCGCGCCGCGGAGTTGACGGAGCTCGGCCGGATTCTGTTCGGCCACGCCGAGCGCATCCTGAGCCTCTACGGCGAGGCTGAGGCCGAGCTCGCCGAGCTGACCGGCGAGTTGCGCGGCCGGCTGCGCGTCTCGGCCACCAACAGCCTCGCCAAATACGTGCTGCCGCAGGCGATCGGGGCGATCCGGACACAATACCCGGACATCAAGGTGACCATGGAGGTCGGCAACAGCGACTACACGCTCGGCTGCATCCGCGACGGGCTCGCCGATGTCGCGTTTGTCAGCGATGGTCCGGCCGGACTCGCGAACTACCGCGTCGATCCGTTGTTCCGGGATGAAATCGCCTTCATCATCCCGCCCGGCCACAGGTGGTGCACCAGCGCTGCCGTCTCGTTCGAGGATTTCTGCGCCGCCCCGATCATTCTGCGGGAAGAAGGCTCTGGCACGCGAGCGCTGCTCGAACGCGCCTTTGCTGATCGCGGCGTAACGCTTGATCGGCTCAACGTCGTGCTCGTCCTCGGCAGCGCAGAAGCCGTCAAAGGCGCGGTCGAGGCGGGAGCCGGCGTCGGTATGGTGTCCCGGTTGTCGATGCGGCGTGAGCTGGCGGCAGGATCGCTTGCGGCGATCCACGTTCGCGATTTCGAACTGGTCCGCGACTTCTACGTTGTGCGCCCGGCGAATCGCAGCGTGCATCGCCGCGTCGATCACTTCATCGGCCTGGTCCGCACGGCGGTGCCCGCGTCGGCTTAGCCTTGGTCTCCCGCGTAAGGGCAATCACCTTGCGTTCCCGCTGTCCGTCGCGTGCGGACCGTCATAGACGTAAGGAAAACGGATCCGCATCGGCCGCTCGCGCTCCAGCTCCTCGCGCACATGGGCTGCGACGCCGGCGCAACGTCCGACGATGAAGATCAGTCTTCCAACCACGGGCTCAAAATCCATGCCGAGAAGTACCGCCGCGATGGCGCCGTCGACATTGACGGGCAGCCGGCGTCCGTGCGCCGCTTCGAGGTTCCGCTCGATCGCCTGCATCATGGCGATCGGACGTGCCGAAATGCCGGCCTCGCAGGCCTGGGCCCAGAGTTCGGCGGTGCGCGGATCGGTGTCGTGGAACCGATGTCCGAGACCGGGAAGCCGTCGATTGTCGCCGCGGGCGCGCTGAACGACGTCGGCGGCGATCCGGTCGAAGGCCATATCATCACCGGCTCGCTCGAGCGCGTCGCGCAACATGACCATCGCCGCTTCTCCGGCGCCGCCATGGGCATCGCCGATCGCGAGCAGGCCGCCGCCCACCGCGGCTTCCGGCGCTCGCCGGTTGCCGCTGGCGATGACGCGGGCGGCGAGCGCGGAGGGCGACGTCGGGCCATGGTCGCTGGCGGCGATCAGGACAGCATTCAATAGTTTTGCCTCGCCTTGCGTCGGTCGGCGGCCGGCGAACAGCAGGAACACGACCTCGCCGAACGATCCCCAGCGCATGAGCTCTTCGACTGGAACGCCACGAATGGCGATGCGGCCAGTCCCGAAATCGGTAATGGCCGTGCGCCAGGTCGCGTGCGGCAGCTCTTCAGCGGTCCTCATCCAGCGGCACTCTGTGGGGGAATATCATGACGAGCCGTCAGCTCGGCGAGAATTTCGGCGGCGTGCTGGTCGAGGCGCGGGCCGACGCTGCGGATGCGCCCCGGTGTGGCGGAAAAGCGGGGCACCACCGCGTGCATCGGGTAGGTTCCGATCTCGGGGTCTTCGACGGCTTCGACGACGCCGCGGTCCCTGACATGGATGTCGGCGAGGAACTGCGCGATATCACAGACAGGGGCCCCGGCGAGTCCTTCGGTCTCGAAGATTGTCATCAACTCGGCGAGCGTGAAGCCGGCGAGCTTCTCGGCGACGATCCCGTCAATCGTGTCCCCGTTCTCGACACGCGCCTCGTGCGTGGCAAAGCGCGGGTCGCCGAGCAGATCGCCCAAACCAAAGACGCGCAGGAATTTCTCAGCCATCATCGGCGTCGACACCGAGATGACCACCCACTTCCCGTCACGCGTCATGTAGGTGTTCCGAGGCGCATTGTTGGGCGAGCGGTTTCCACGTCGCTGCGGCACCTGCCCCGTCAGCGCGTAGGCGGCTGCGACCGGCCCAAGCACGGAAAAAATCGGTTCGAGCAGGGAAATGTCCACCACCTGCCCACGACCGGTTCGGTCGCGGTGCCGTAACGCCGCCATCGCCGCAAACGCTGCGTAGAGGCCGGCAATCATGTCGGCGATCGGGATCGGCGGCATGGTTGGCGGACGGTCCGGAAAGCCGGTCATGGAGGCAAGTCCGCTCATGGCTTCCACCAGCGTTCCGAAGCCGGGCCGGCTGGCATAGGGGCCGGTTTGCCCCCAGCCGCTGATGCTGACGATGACGAGTCGCGGGTTCCGCGCCAGCAGTTCGGCATGCGAGAGCCCCCATTTGGCGAGGCCGCCGGGAATGAAGTTCTCGCAGAGCAGATCGGCCCGGTCGATCAGGGCCAGCAGGGTCTCGCGCTGACCCTCCTCGGCAAGATCGAGCGCGATGCTGCGTTTGTTGCGACCGTATTCGCGCCACCACAAGTCGAGGCCCCCGTGGCGCCATGACCGCAGCGGATCGCCCCGGCCGGGCTGCTCGATCTTGATGACGTCGGCACCAAGATCACCGAGTTGCATCGTCATCATGTTGCCGGCGACCAGCCGGCTGAGATCGAGAACGCGAATTCCCCGCAGCGGCATCCCTGAATCTTTCTTCGATGCTTCCGTCCCATCGAGCGCACCGCGGCTCGACGCGCACAACTGACCAGAGGCGATCGCGTGCGCCACCAAAAAATTCTGATCGCACGACAAGAGAATTGTGTTTGCCTGGAAGACCGGGACCGCGAATTGTTGCGGCCACGGCTGCAAGAACGTCATGCCGTCCAAACAGATATGTCATCCAGCTGAAACGCGTTCTTTGCAAAACGTCATGTTGGGGTGGTGCCGCTGGCGCGCGCACCAAATTCGACACTTCGACACGACAGCCGGCAGTGGAGCGGGAGATCGAAATGCTTGCGCGTCGAAACTTTCTGCGATTCGCGACTGCGCTCGGGCTGCTGTCCGGTGCAGGCATCGGTTGCTGGAGCGATAGCTACGCCCAGCCGACCAAGCTTGGCCGGATTCGGATCATTGCGCCCGGTGCTGCCGGCGGAGGCTTCGATGAGACCGCACGCTCATGTGAAAAGGCGCTTGTCGCAAGCGGGCTGATCGAGAGCGCGCAGATCATCAACATTCCCGGTGCGGGAGGCACCGTAGGACTCGTCAAATTCGTCGAGCAATATCGCGGGCGTCACGATGCGCTGCTGGTATCGGGCAGCACGATGCTGAGCTCCATCATCGTCAATAAGACGCCGATCGATTTCGGCGCCGCGACACCGCTCGCACGGCTATTCGGAACCGCGAATGCCATCGTTGTGCCGGCCGCCTCTCGATACAAGACCATCGACGACCTTGTCGCAGTCTTCAAAGCCGATCCTGGTTCGATTTCCTGGGCCGGAGGGTCGATCGGCGGCGGTGATCATATGATTGCCGCCATGTTCGCGAAGACGGTCGGCGTCGATCCGAAGCGGCTGAACTATGTCGCCTTTGCCGGCGGCGGCGAGATGCTGGCGTCGGTGCTGGGAGGCCACGTGACCATGGCCTCATCGGCCTGGGCGGAGGTATCGGAGCAGATCCGCGCCGGACAGTTGCGCTGCCTCGGCGTGACGGCCGATAAGGACGAACCGGGCGTCGATGCACCGACGCTCCGATCGCAGGGGATCGACGTCGCTTTCTACACCTGGCGCGCGCTGCTCGCCGCGCCGCGCATTTCCAATGCCGAGCGTGCCAACCTGCTCGATGTTGTCGCTGCCATGATAGGGAGCCCGACTTGGAAGGCCGAAGCGGCGCGGCAAGGCTGGACCGACTTCTACCTCGCCGGCGACGATTTCGTAAAATTCGTCGACGGGGAGAGGCAGACCGCGCGCACCCTGCTGGCCGATCTCGGTCTGGCCTGAGCATGCGACATGGCGAGCCCCTTCAAGCTGGGCATCGTAGTGGCTTGCGTGGTGATGGCTGCAGCCGTCGTCGCGGCGATCGCGAGCGCGGGAATCCGGTCCGGCACACCGCAGCAGATTGGGCCGAGCGTCGCGCCGTTCGCCGTGGCGATCCTGCTGGCGGCGCTCGCGGCCCTGTTGCTGCTCCAAGCCGCGATCGGCCAGTGGAAGTGCGAAGCGGCTGCGGATGATCCGGTGGCGCGCTGTCCTGCTTCAACGTTCGCGTGGCTCGCCGCGGGCGTGACGGCGAACGTTGTCCTGATCGGTCCGCTCGGGTTCATCCCGGCTTCGTCTCTCTTGTTTGCAGCAACGGCTCGCGCGCTGGGAAGCCGAACACTGACGCGGAATCTCGCCCTCGGCGCCGCGCTTGCCGCTGCAATCGAATTCGCGTTCGTGCGGCTTCTGGGACTGGACCTCGGGGCCGGCATGTTCAGTCTGTCGGCGTGAAGCGACCGGATGGATGCGTTCGATCAGCTTCTCAACGGCTTTGCCGTCGCCTGTACACCGATCAACTTGGTGTGGAGCTTGATCGGCGTCACGCTCGGTACGGCGGTCGGCGTGCTGCCTGGTCTCGGTCCATCCGTCACCATCGCCCTGCTGTTGCCGCTGACCTTTCACGGCGATCCTGTTTCGGCGTTCGTATGTTTCGGCGGCATCTACTACGGCGCGATGTATGGCGGCTCCACCACCTCGATCCTGCTGAACATGCCGGGAGAAAGCGCGAGTCTGATGACGACCGTCGACGGCTACCAGATGGCGCGGCGGGGCAGGGCAGGGGCCGCGCTCGCGACCGCCGCGATCGGTTCGTTCGTGGGTGGGACGATCGGGACGTTGTTGCTGACGCTGCTTGCGCCGATCACCGTCACCGTCGCCCTGAAGTTCGGCCCGGCGGAATATTTCATGCTTGCTGTGCTCGCCTTCGCGACCACGTCGGCCTTGGTCGGCAGGTCGGTGCTGCGCGGCCTGACCAGCCTCTGCGTCGGAATTCTGATCGGCATGGTCGGTCTCGACGTATTGACGGGTCAACCGCGCCTGACGTTCGGAACGATCGAACTGCTCGACGGCCTGCCGGTGGCCTTGGTGTCGGTCGGGCTGTTTGCCATCGGCGAGGTGTTCTACCACGCGCTTCATCCGCAAACGGCGGATCATGCAGCAGTCCAGGCAATCAAGGGGCCGATCGCCATGAGCGCCGACGATCTCAGGCGGTCATGGCCGGCGTGGCTCCGCGGCAGCGCGATTGGCTTTCCGCTCGGCGCGCTTCCTGCCGGCGGCGCGGAAATTCCGACCTTCCTGAGCTATTTCGTCGAGAAGATCAGCTCGAAGCATAAGCACGAGTTCGGGCAGGGGGCGATCGAGGGAGTGGCCGGACCCGAAGCCGCCAACAACGCGTCGACCGCGGGTGTCCTGCTTCCGTTGCTCACTTTGGGGCTTCCCACCTCGACCACCGCGGCGATCATGCTATCGGCGCTCCAAGGATACGGGTTGAAGCCGGGACCGTTCCTGCTGCAGGAGCAGCCAGCTTTGGTCTGGGGTTTCATCGCCAGCCTGCTGATCGGAAATGTCTTCCTGCTCATCCTCAACTTGCCGCTCGCCGGTTTGTGGGCGCGTCTGGTCGCCATTCCACGGGCATCCCTGTTCGCATTCATCCTCGTGCTGACCACGGTAGCGACCTACTCGGTCAGCCGCTCGTCGCTCGATCTGCTTTTGCTGTTCGGCTTCGGCGTGGTCGGCTATCTCGCCAAGCGCCTCGATTTTCCGCCAACGCCGGTGATCATCGGCATGATTCTCGGTCCCTTGGCGGAACAACAGTTCCGTCGCGCCATGGCCATCAGCCAGGGCGACCCGTCCGTGTTCCTTTCCCATCCTCTGTCGGCGACGCTGCTGGTCCTGTCGGTGGCGGCGCTGTTCGGCCCGTCCCTCATGCGGTTTCTCAAGAAAACGCGAGGACGGTTGCGTTTTCCGCCCCGGTGAGAGAATTTCGACTCCGGGGACGGCGACGCAACACACTGCTTGCACATGACTGGACGCGACTTTGACCCGTTCGGAGTAAATCGGCGCGCCGTGCTGCGGCGCCTGGCGACCGGCGCCGCGGCGACGCTCGCAGGCGGCACGCTCGTGCGTACCGTGTTCGCCCAGGATGCGGCGCTCGACGAGCTGATCAACCAGAACCAGAACCAGGAATTCGGCCAGGGCTACGATTCCGCGTCACGCACGGTGACGATGCCGAAGGCGTCATTGCCGACGCTGTCGCCGTCCACCGTGCAGACGACCGACCAGGCAATCGGCCGCTACGAGGCCATCGTGGCGTCGGGCGGCTGGCCGACCGTGCCGCAGAGCGAGAAGCAGTTGCGGCTCGGCAACCGGCAGCCGGCCGTCAAGCTGCTCCGCGACCGCCTCATCGCGTCCGGCGATCTCAACACCAGCGCCGGCGTGTCGGATGTGTTCGACTCCTACGTCGAGGCTGCCGTCCGCCGGTTCCAGGCGCGTCATGGCATCAACGTCGACGGCATCGTGCGGGAGCAGACCTTCGCCGCGCTCAACACACCGGCGCAGGTGCGCCTCAACCAGCTCAAGATCAATCTGGTCCGCCTGCGCAGCCTGTCCGGCAATCTCGGCAACCGCTACGTGGTGTGCAACATTCCGGCGGCGCAGATCGAGGCGATCGAGGGCGGCGCGGCGGTGTCGCGCCATACCGCCGTGGTCGGCAAGCCGGACCGCGCCTCGCCCGATGTCCAGAGCAAGATCACCGAGATCAATTTCAATCCGTACTGGACCGTGCCGGTCTCGATCGTCCGCAAGGACCTGATCCCGAAGATGCAGGAGCAGCCCGATTACCTGGGTCAGAACCACATCCGCATCCTCGACAAGGGCGGCAACCAGCTGCAGCCGTCGCAGATCAACTGGTATTCGGAAGAGGCGGTGAACTATCGCTTCAAGCAGGACCCGGGCGACTTCAACTCGCTCGGCTCGATCCGCATCAATTTCCCGAGCCCGCACGGCGTCTACATGCACGACACGCCGTACAAGAACCTGTTCGGCGAGGACTTCCGCTTCCATTCCTCCGGCTGCGTACGGGTCCAGAATGTGCGCGAGCTGGTCTATTGGCTGCTCACCGAGACGCCGGGCTGGTCGCGCCCGGAGGTCGATCAGGTCATCAAGTCCGGCGACCGCAAGGACGCCAGGATCGCCAAGCCGGTGCCGCTCTACTGGGTCTATGTCACCGGCTGGGCCTCGTCCGACGGCGTGGTGCAGTTCCGCGAAGACATCTATTCGCGCGACGGCCTCGGCTCGGTCGCCACGACGTCGCGCGGCTGATCTCCGACATGGACCGCAATGGGGCCGAGCCGCCGGTCTGCGCCGGTCCGCAATTGCAGACACGGCCGCCGTCGTTCTCGGTTCCGGCCGGAGCCGCCGATTGCCATGCCCACGTGTTCGGCCCGCGCGGGCGCTATCCCTATGCCGCGAAGCGCTACTACTCGCCGCCGCCGGTATTCCTCGCCGACTACCTGGCGATGCTCGATGCGCTCGGGCTCGCGCGCGGCGTGCTGGTGCAGACCGCCGTGCACGGCATTGATAACCGCGTCGTGCTCGACGCCATTGCCGCGCATCCGGATCGCCTGCGCGCAGTCGCGCTGATCGACGAGAGTTTTGACGACGCGGCGCTCGATGCGCTGCATCGCGGCGGCGTGCGCGGCTTCCGCGCCAATCTGGTGGCGAAGATCGGCGTCCAGCTCGACGCGGCGCGTGCGCTCGCCGGCCGCGTCGCCCGGCTCGGCTGGCACGTGCAGTTCCTGCTCGATGTGGAGAGCTTTCCCGATCTCGACCGCGTGCTCGGCGATTTCCCCACCGACGTGGTGATCGACCATATGGGTCGCCCGGACCCGGCGCGCGGACCGGACGCGCCGGGATTCCAGGCGCTGATCAGGCTGCTGCGGTCGGGGCGCGGCTGGACAAAGCTGTCGGCGCCATACCGGACCTCGCGCGTGCAGCCTGGCTACACCGACATGCGCGTGTTCGCACAGGCGCTGATCGAGGTGGCACCGGATCGCCTTGTCTGGGGCGGTGACTGGCCGCATGTCACGCTCGAGGCACCCATGCCGAATGACGGCGATCTCCTCGACCTGCTTGCGGTCTGGGCTCCCGACCCGCAGCTGCGCGCAAAAATCCTGGTGGATAATCCGGCGGCGCTCTACGGTTTCGGCCGTTCCGTTTGAGTATCCTTGGCTGCGATGAGCGGCGGAGGCGATCACGGCGGCCGCGAGGTCTGTTTCGAGTTCACCGCGATCGGATCGACGGTGAAGGTCACGGCCATTGATAGCGCCACCGGGATAGAAGTCACGGTGATGGGCCCGGCGACCGCCAGCAAGAACGACCTGCAACGGCTGGCGTTGCAGAAGCTCAGGGCACGCCTCGCCCGCGGCGCTTGAGCCCAAGGCATAAACCCCAAAATCGCAAGATGTTGAGGGGCGGCATCCTCCCGTGTCCCACCGCTTGGCGTTGCGCGGTCTTCTATGCTATCGCGGGCCGATCAGGAGATCGCGATGCCCGCACCCGACAAGTCTGCAAGCCACGCCGTATCCGGGAACCTGTTTGCGACGTCGCTCGCGGACGCCGATCCGCAGGTCGCCGACGCGGTGCGGCTCGAGCTCGGCCGCCAGCGCGACGAGATCGAGCTGATCGCGTCGGAGAACATCGTCAGCAAGGCGGTGCTCGAGGCGCAAGGTTCCGTGCTCACCAACAAGTACGCGGAAGGCCTGCCGGGCAAGCGCTATTACGGCGGCTGCCAATATGTCGACGTCGCAGAAAATCTGGCGATCGAACGGGTTACCAAGCTTTTCGGATGTAAATTCGCGAACGTGCAGCCGCACTCGGGCGCGTCCGCCAATGTCGCCGCCTTCATGGCACTGATGCAGCCCGGCGACACGTTCATGGGGCTCAACCTCGCGGCCGGGGGCCATCTGACCCACGGCTCCCCGGTCAACATGTCGGGCAAGTGGTTCAAGGTCGTGCCCTACACGGTGCGGCGCGACGACCACCGCATCGACATGGACGAGGTTCGCAAGCTCGCACGCGAGCATCGGCCGAAGGTGATCGTGACCGGCGGCTCGGCCTATCCGCGCATCATCGATTTCCGCGCCTTCCGCGAGATTGCCGATGAGGTTGGCGCCCTCCTGATGGTCGACATGGCGCATTTCGCCGGCCTGGTCGCCGGCGGCGTGCATCCAAGCCCGTTCCCGCACGCTCATGTGGTGACCTCGACCACCCACAAGACACTGCGCGGACCGCGCGGTGGCTTCATCCTCTCGGACGACGAGGAACTCGCGAAAAAGATCAACTCGGCCGTGTTTCCCGGCCTGCAGGGCGGGCCGCTGATGCATGTGATCGCCGCCAAGGCGGTGGCGTTCGGTGAGGCGCTGCGGCCGGCGTTCAAGCTCTACGCGAAGAACGTTGTGGAGAACGCCAAGGCGCTCGCGGAAACGCTGAAGTCGTCCGGCCTCGACATCGTCTCCGGCGGCACCGATACGCACCTGATGCTGGTCGATCTGCGGCCGAAGAACCTGACCGGCAAAGTCGCGGAAGCCGCGCTCGGCCGCGCCCACATCACCTGCAACAAGAACGGCATCCCGTTCGACCCGCAGAAACCAGCGGTCACCTCGGGCATCCGGCTCGGCACGCCGGCCGGCACGACGCGCGGCTTCGGCGTCGCCGAGTTCCGTCAGATCGGCGAGCTGATCTGCGAGGTGCTCGACGCCCTGTCGAAGCAGGGCGCCGAGGAAGACGCCGCCGTGGAAGCGTCGGTGCGCGAGCAGGTGAAGCGGCTGGTCGACCGGTTCCCGATCTACTAGCCAGACCATGATCCCGAAAAGTGGATGCCGGTTTTCGGAAAAAGATCATGCTCCCAACAAGAAGCAAGAGCGCGACGGACATTTCGAAGAAGGGTCGTCGCGATCTGACGGGGGGATCGGATGCGCTGTCCGAGTTGCGGTAGCCTCGATACGCAGGTCAAGGACTCGCGTCCGACCGAGGACTCGGCGGCGATCCGCCGCCGGCGGCTCTGTCTCGCCTGCAATTTCCGGTTCACCACCTTCGAGCGCGTGCAGCTACGCGAGCTCACCGTGATCAAGCGCAATGGCCGCCGTGTGCCGTTCGACCGCGACAAGCTCGCGCGCTCGATCGAGATCGCGCTGCGCAAGCGCAATGTCGATCCCGACCGCGTCGAGCAGACCATTTCCAAGATCGTGCGCGAGCTGGAGAGCCTCGGCGAGAACGAGGTGACCACGGAGACGATCGGCGAGACGGTGATGTCGCATCTGCGCGACCTGGACGACGTCGCCTATGTGCGCTTCGCTTCGGTCTATCGCAATTTCCGCGAGCCGAAGGATTTCGAGGACGCGCTCGCCGAGTTGGCGGGCGAGGAGGACGGCAAGGCGGCCGCCGCGCGGAAGTAGACCGCTCCACCACCAGTTACCGTCTCGAACCGCAAGCGCGGTTGCCGCGATCCATATCTATTCGCAGTATACTGATGTAGTTTTTTGCGCTCGCGGGGACGAGGGCCATGCCGACCTTTCTGAAAAGACTGGGGAGCGTCGTTGTGGCGACGATCGCCGCCGCGCTCATCTCGGGCACAGCGTTCGCCGAAAAGCGCGTGGCGCTGGTGATCGGCAATGACCGCTACGTCAACCTGCCGCAACTCCAGAAGGCCGCGAACGACGCCGATGCGGTCGGCAACACCCTCGCCAAGCTCGGCTTCGAGGTCGTGCGCGGGCGCGATCTCGGCCGTCAGGGCATGATCGACAAACTGGCGGAATTCACCACCCGTCTCGAGGCCGGGGACACGGCCGTCTACTTCTATGCCGGTCACGGCGTCGCCATCGGCAACGTCAATTATCTCGTGCCGACGGATGCGCCGGCGGCTGATCTCGAAGCGCGCGTGCGCGGCGCCTCGGTCGCTGAGCCCGATGTCATTGCCGAGATCCAGGCCAAGGGTGCACGCGTTGCCGTGCTGGTCCTCGATGCCTGTCGCGACAATCCGTTCCCGCGCCAGGGCACCCGCTCGGTCGGCAACACGCGCGGCCTTGCAAGCTCGAGTCCGGCGCGCGGCGTGTTCGTGCTGTATTCGGCGGGCGCCGGGCAGACGGCGCTCGACCGGTTGACGCGCAACGACCCCGACCGCAACTCGGTCTTCACGCGCGTGTTCATCGAGCAGCTCGCGAAACCGGGGCTGCATCTCGGCGACCTTGCCGTCGAGGTGCGCGAGAAGGTCGCCGCCATCGCGCTCAAGGCGACGAACGACCGTGGCGAAGCGGCGCCGCACGAGCAGACGCCGGCCTACTACGACCAGACCATCGGCGGGCGCGTATTCCTCAACAGCCGATCGGTGGCCGTCGAGCCGGCGCCGAAGCCGACCTCGCCCCAGCTTGATTCAGAAGCCGTCATGCGCGGCGACTATGTTTTTGCCGAACGGCTCAACACACGTGCTGCCTGGGACGCGTTCCTGCAAAAATATCCGACGGGCTTCTATGCCGATCTCGCGCGCGGTCAGCGCGACAAGGTGAGCGCGGTCGAGCCGCGCCCGCAGGCGCCCGATCCGGTCCGCCCGCCGGCTGCGACTGCTCCGGTGCCGCCGCCGGGAGCGGCCGATGTCTCGAAGCGAATCGATGCCATGATCGGCCCGGTGCCGGAGCCGCCGCCGTTTGCCGCGACGCCGGGCATCGCAGGATCAGCCGTGGCACGGCCGCAGCCGCCGCGTCCCGCGCAGGATGATGTTTCGAAGCGGATCGACTCCATGGTCGGACCGATCCAGCCGATCGGGCCGCCGGCCTTCCCGAAACGGTGACGCCAGAGCGGCGCTATTTTGTCTCGCCGCTTGTCTTCGCCCACGACCAGGTTGGATTGTTCTCGGTGACAGTCTCGGCGTCCTTCATCGCGTCGCGGGTGATCTTCTCGTAGACCTTGCCCTTGCGGCCAGTGATCCGGACGTCGGCGCGGATCGTCAGCGTCTGGTCGCCGATCTCGCACTCGTAGGGCGCCACCCGTGCGCCGCCGAGGATAGCCCATTCGCGCGGAAACCGCGCCCCGAAACAGATGATCTCCTCGGCCCTCTTGCCGGCTTTGGCGAGCGTGGACGTGACCTCATCCTTGAGTTTCGGCGACTTGTCGACCAGCAGCCTGATGTCGTCGAGCGGTAGCGAGCCGCCTTGGCCGAGCTTACTCGTATCGAACGCCCACGCCGTTGACGCCAGTAGGGTCAAAACCACAAGGCCAATTGTCGTGCGCATCGAACCTCTCCCGATTGCCTGTCTCGCCCGGCTGGATTCATCGTCGCAACGGGGGCATCATTCGTTCAACAAAATGAGGGGAACGCCATGACCTGTCCGGACCGGGACACGCGCCGGCGCGCCGCCTCCTTTGCGCTGGTCTCTGCACTGGCGCTCGGAACGGCGGGCATTGCTGTCGCCCAGACGTCGGCCCAGACGTCGGCCCAGACTTGGCCGTCACGCACCGTCAGCGTGGTGATCCCGTTCACGGCGGGCAATGCCAATGACGTGGTCGGACGTATCGTGCTCGATCAGCTGTCGCGTCAGCTCGGCCAACCGTTCGTGGTGGAGAACCGGCCAGGCGCCGGCGGCACCACCGGCGTCGCCTCGGTCGCCCGCTCGACGCCCGACGGCTATACCATGCTGGTGCATTCGTCGTCGTTCAGCTCGGCCTATGCCATCTACAAGAATCTGCCCTACGACACGTTTGCGGATTTCGTCGGTGCGGCGCCGATCGGCGTGCAGCCGACCGTCCTGGTGACCGCGCCCTCGAAGGGCTTCAAGACGCTCGCGGAGCTGGTCGCCGCGGCCAAGGCGAGGCCGGGCGAGCTGAACTTCGCCTCCGCCGGCATCGGTGCCGCCTCCCATCTCGCGGCGGAACGGTTTCGCGTCAGCGCCGGATTCACCGCGCAGCACATCCCGTTCCGCGGGCCGACCGAGGCGCTGACCGAGGTCATGGCCGGGCGCATCGACTACTACTTCCTGCCGATCGCGCCCGCGCTGCCGCTGATCAAGGAGGGCAAGCTCCTTGCCCTTGCGGTCAGCTCGGCCAAGCGCGCGCCGTCGCTGCCCGACGTGCCGACCACGGCGGAAGCAGGATTGAAGGATGCGGCCTACAACTTCTGGAACGGCCTGTTCGTGCCGACCAAGACGCCTCGTGACGTCGTCGAGCGGCTGCACGCCGAGACGGCAAAGGCGGTGCAGGAACCGGCGGTCCAGGAGAAGCTCGCCAAGCTCGGCGTCGAGCCGCTCGCCATGAGCGCCGAGGAATTTGACAAGTATTTCCGCGACGACGTGCTGGCGACGGCGAAGCTCGTCAAGGAGGCGGGCGTACCGCAGCAATCCAATTGATCAACTGCCTCTTGCATCCGGTATAAGGTCCGGCAGTCGATTCACTCTTCACCGGACGCGATGGCTGCCGCCGACCCGCTTGCCGATACCCGTTTCATGGCGCTCGCGCTGTCGCTCGGCGCGCGTGGGCTCGGCCGCACCTGGCCGAACCCGGCGGTCGGCGCCGTTATCGTGAAGGATGGCGTGATCATCGGGCGGGGCTGGACGCAACCGGGCGGGCGGCCGCATGCCGAGACGGAGGCGCTGCGCCGCGCCGGCGCAGCGGCGCGCGGCGCCACCATGTACGTGACCCTCGAGCCGTGCTCGCACCACGGCAAGACGCCGCCCTGCGCCGATGCCATCATTGCCGCGGGCCTTTCGCGCGTGGTCTCGGCGCTCGAGGATCCGAACCCGAAAGTGGCGGGGCAGGGCCACGCACGCCTCAGGGCGCACGGCATCGCCGTCGATGTCGGCATCGGCGCCGATGAGGCGCGCCGCGCGCATGTCGGCCATATCCGCCGCATCCGTGATGGCCGGCCGCATGTCATGCTCAAGCTCGCTGTTTCGGCGGACGGCAAGGCCGGGCTCTCGGGAGGGCGGCCGGTCGCGATCACCGGCGAGCGGGCGCGCGACCGCGTTCACATGATGCGGGCGGAGAGCGACGCGATCCTGATCGGCGTCGGCACCGCGCTGGCCGACGACCCGCAGCTGACGTGCCGGCTTCCGGGTATGGAGGAGCGCTCGCCGGTCCGCGTCGTGCTCGACAGCAAGCTGACATTGCCGCTGATGAGCCGACTGGTCGAGACCGCGCGCGAAACGCCGGTCTGGGTGATCACCGGGCCGCGTGCGCCGGCCGCCGCGGAAAACGCCCTGTTGGATCGTGGTGTCGCGGTCCTGCGCATGGACGGCGCGCCGCACCGGCTGGACGTCGGCAAGGTGCTCGCGTTGCTCGGCGAACGCGGCATCACGCGGCTGATGGTCGAAGGCGGGCCGGCGGTTGCCGCGTCGTTCGTCGTCGCCGATCTGGTCGATGAGGCGGTGCTGTTGCGGTCGCCAAAGCCGATCGGTGCCGACGGGGTGCCGGCGCTCGACGGAGCGCCGCTCACGGCGTTGACGCAGTCAAGCCACCTCCGGCCCACCGGACGCGAGACGCTCGGCGATGATCTGGTCGAACGCTACGAGCGGGTGTGATAGGTCCTGTCCGGAAAGGTCAGACATGTTTACCGGGATCGTGACCGACATCGGCGAGGTGCGTGCGGTCGAACCGCGGGCCGAGGGCCTGTCGCGGCTCAAGATCGCCTGCCGCTATCCGCGCGCGTCGATCGACGACGGCGCTTCGATCGCCTGCTCGGGCGTGTGCCTGACGGTGGTCGCGAGCGGGGAGGAGGGGGGACGCACCTGGTTCGCGGCGGACGCCGCGGCGGAGACCTTGCGCCTCACCGCGGTCGGGCGCTGGCGCGCCGGCATGCGGATCAATCTCGAGCGTTCGCTCAGGATCGGCGACGAGCTGGGAGGGCATCTGGTCTCGGGCCACGTCGACGGACTTGCCGAGCTGACCGAGCGGGCGGACCTGACCGACATGGCGAAGCTGACGTTCCGCGCGCCCTCCGCGCTGTCGCGCTTCATTGCCATGAAGGGCTCCGTCGCGCTCGACGGCGTGTCGCTGACCGTCAACGAGGTCATGGGCGATGCGTTCTCGGTCCTGATCATTCCGCACACGTTGAAAGTGACCACGATCGGCGACCTGCGTGCGGGCGACGTGGTTAATCTCGAGGTCGATCAGATGGCGCGCTACGCGGCACGACTGCTGGAGACGCGCTGATGCGCATGTCCCGGAAAAGTGGACACCGGTTTCTCGCCTGCGCGTAGCCCGTGGCGAAGCCTGCCGTGTATGGCTCGATGCTTCGGCGGGCGAAGGCAGGTCCGAAAAAGGACATGCGCAATCAAACAATCTTCCGCGCGCAGCAGGCATCCCGTCCACGCGACTTGTTCGGCGCCGCCGCGCTTGCTACTGACCTGCACTCGGCAGAGGCAAGGTGATGGCGGTTCCGCGTAAATCGGCGAAAAAGGAAGAGATCGTCCTCAAGGGCGCGCGCGTTCTCGTGGTCGAGGCGCGCTTCTATGACGATATCGCCGACGAGTTGCTGGCGGGCGCGACGCGCGCGCTCGACAAGGCGGAGGTCGACTGGGACCTGATCTCGGTCCCGGGGGCGCTGGAAATCCCCGCCGCCATCGTCATCGCGCTGGATGCGGCCGCCGCGCGCAAGAAGCCCTATGACGGCGTGGTTGCGCTCGGCTGCGTGATCCGCGGCGAGACGAGCCACTATGACATTGTCGCCGGCGAGTCGGCGCGGGCGCTGATGGAGCTCAGCGTGGCGCGGCGCATGCCGGTCGGCAACGGCGTCCTCACCGTCGACACGGACACGCAGGCCTGGGCGCGCGCCCGCACCGAGGAGCACAACAAGGGCGGCGGCGCTGCCGAGGCGGCGCTGTCGCTGATCCGGACGGCGCGCCGGCTGGCCGCGCCGGCACGGGCCAAGAAATGAGCCGCCCGGCCTCCAAGGACGGCCGCAAGGCCAACAAGCGCGGCGCCGCGCGGCTCGCTGCCGTGCAGGCGCTCTACCAGATGGACATTGCCGGCACCGGGCTCAACGATATCCTCGCCGAGTTCGAAAGCCACTGGCTCGGCCGCGAGGTCGAAGGCGAGCAATATCTGCCGGCCGAGGCGGCGTTCTTCCGCGACACCGTCGTGGGCGTCGTCGAGGCGCAACGCGATCTCGACCCGATGATCGATCGCGCGCTGAGCGCGGGCTGGCCGCTCAAGCGGATCGAGGCGGTCATGCGCGCCATCCTGCGCGCCGGCGCCTGGGAGCTCGACAAGCGGCGCGACATCCCGGCCCGCGTGGTGATCTCGGAATATGTCGACGTCGCCCACGCCTTCGTCGAGGAGAGCGAGACCGGCATGATCAACGCCGTGCTCCAGCAGATCGGGCGGCAGCTGCGCGCCGACGAGTTCGACCGCGCCGCGGGATGAGGCCGTTGTCCGCGCCGGCAACGTGCTAAGTTTCAGCCATGGCTGACGACACCTCCCTCGGGTCCGCTGAAGACCGGCTGATCGCGCGCTATTTCAAGCCGCTGGCGACGCATCCGGCGGCGCTCGGCTTCAATGACGATGCCGCGGCGATCAAGCCGCCGCCGGGCTGCGACCTGGTGCTCAAGACCGACGGCGTGATCGTCGGCGTGCATGTGTTTCCCGACGATCCTCCCGCGGCGATCGCGCAGAAGGCGCTGCGGATGAATCTCTCCGATCTCGCCGCCAAGGGTGCGTCGCCGCTCGGATTCCTGTTGTCGATCGCGCTGCCCAAAGACATGCCCGAGAGCTGGGTGGCGCAGTTCGCGGAGGGGCTTTCCGCCGATGCCGAGCGTTTCGGCTGTCCGCTGCTCGGCGGTGACACCGATCGCACGCCGGGGCCGATCGCGGTGAATATCTTCGCCTTCGGCACCGTTCCGCATGGCCGCATGGTGCTGCGCGGCGGGGCAAAAGCGGGTGATCGGATCGTCGTCACCGGATCGATCGGCGATGCTGCGCTAGGTCTCGCCCTGCGGCGGGACCCATCGCTGCGCGCGCGCTGGCGCCTCGACCAGCAGGGCCATGATCACCTCGCCGGCCGCTACCTGCTGCCGCAGCCGCGCAATGCCATCGCCGAGGTCCTGCGCGAGCATGCGTCCGGTGCGATGGATATCTCTGACGGCCTCGCCGGCGATTTTGCAAAACTCTGCCGCGCATCGGGCGTTGCCGGCGAGATCGAGGTTGCACGGGTGCCGCTCTCCGATGGCGCGCGCAGTGCCGTCGCGGCGGAGCCGGCGCTGATCGAGACGGTGCTGACCGGCGGCGACGATTACGAGATCCTCGCGACCATGCCGCCGGTCAAGGTCGAGCCGTTTCGTCAGGCCGCGGCAGCGGTCGGCGTCGCCGTCACGGAGATCGGCGCGATCGCGGCCGGCGAGGGCGCATGCCTGCTCGACCAAAACGGCAATGCACTCGGCTTCTCCCGCCCCTCCTACAGCCATTTTTGATATAGGTGATTTTCGCCCGCACGACGGTGCCGACGACAACGCTCTGGGGAGGGCGTTCATGGACGACAGAACCAAGGCTTACACGCTTCCGGCGGCCGGGCCTGCCGACAAGGCGCGCTTTGCGGCTCTGCGGCGGCGCTTCCCAACCCTCGCCCGTGTCCGCCGCGGCGCCGAGCGGCGCTCGCCGTCATTCGCCTACGAATACATGGATGGTGGCGCCGGCACCGACAAAGGCATTGCCCGCAACTGGAGCGCGCTCGATGCGGTGGAGCTCGTGCCGCGCTATGGCGTCATGCCGGGCCTGCCGCCGGTCGACACCGAGCTGTTCGGCCGCCGTTATGCCGCGCCGTTCGGCATCGCGCCGATGGGCGGGCCGTCGATTGCGTTCCCGGGAGCCGATCGCGCGCTCGCCATGGCCGGACAGCGCGCGCGGGTTCCGTACTGCCTGAGCACCGTCGCCGGCCTTGCCATCGAAGAGGCGGCCGAGCTCGCGCCCGACGTGTTCTGGTTCCAGCTCTATCGCTTCGCCAACGAGGATCACAAGGTCGGCTTCGACCTGGTGCGCCGTGCCGATGCCGCGGGCGCGCACGTGCTGGTGCTCACCCTCGATGTTCCCGTTCGCACCGCGCGCTCGCGCGAGGTCGCGGCCGGCATCGTCTATCCGTTCCGCCCGACGCTCTCGATGGCGATGGGCATCCTGACCTCGCCTGCATACCTCGCGGCGTTTGCGAAGCATGGCTTCACGCGCTTCGCCTGCATGAAGCCCTATGTGGGCGGCACCGGCGGGGTCAACGACGTGGCGCGCTACATGGAGAATGAGTCACGCGGCGCCTTCACCTGGGAGGAAGTCGCGCGCTATCGCGACCGCTGGAAGCGGCCGCTGGTGGTGAAAGGAATTCTGCACCCCGCGGATGCCGAGAAGGCGGTGGCGCTCGGTGTCGACGGCATCCAGGTCTCGAACCACGGTGGCCGCCAGATCGAGGCCCTGCCGGCGGCGATCGATACGTTGCCGGCGATCGCGGCGGCGGTCGGCAGGCGCGCGACCATCCTGATGGATTCCGGCGTGCGCTCCGGCACCGACGTGGTGCGGGCGGTCGCGCTCGGAGCCCAGGCGGCATTCGCGGGCAAGGCGTTCCTGTGGAGCCTCGGCGCGCTCGGCGCCGAGGGACCGGGCTTCACCATCGATCTCATGATCGAGGAGATGCGATCGGCGTTCGGCCAGATCGGCGCGCGCAAGCCCGATGACGCTCGGTCAGTGGTGATCCGGCACCCGGGCGCGCTGCACTTCTGACCTGCATCCTATGCAGTAGCCGAATCCCGGCAAGGCCGATAAAACGGCCGCTTCTTGCCGGGTTACCTGATGTCGACGACTGATAGAGCCGCGCGTGTGGAAGCGCCGATGGATGCCGCTGCGGGCGACCGTCTGGCGCGCCGCAATGCGCTCATTCTCGCCTTCGCGCAGGCGCTCGCCGGCGCCAACAACACGGTGATCGTCGCGACCACCGGTATCATCGGTGCCGTGCTCGCCGGCGATCGTGCCTTCGCAACGGTGCCGACCAGCGTGATGGTGTTCGGCATGTGGCTCGGCACGCTGCCGGTCGGCGTGCTGGCGCGTCGCTATGGCCGGCGCAATGCCTACATCGCCGGCGCACTGTGCGGTGCGATGGCCGGGCTTCTGTGCGCGGCCGCCGTCTATGTCGCGTCGTTCGTGCTGCTGTGCACCGGGGCGTTCTTCGCCGGCATCTATGCTGCCGCCCACCAGTCCTATCGCTTCGCGGCCGCCGACACGGCGAGCGAGGCGTTCCGGCCGAAGGCCATCTCGTGGGTGCTGGCGGGGGGCGTGTTCGCCGGCCTGTTCGGGCCGCAGCTCGTCATCATCACCAAGGACCTGCTGCCGCCGTACCTGTTCGTCGCGAGCTATCTCGCGCAGGTCGTCGTCGCATTGATCGCCGCCGCGACCATGCTGCTGCTGCGCATCCCGCGACCGGTGCTCCTGGCGGGTGGCGGCGACGGCGGCCGTCCGATCGGTGAGATCTTTCGCCAGCCGCGCCTGATCGTCGCGGTCGTCTGCGGCGTCGCCAGCTACGCGATGATGAATCTGATGATGACCTCGGCGCCGGTCGCGATGGTCGATTGCAACCACTCGGTCACCGACGCGACGCTCGGGATTCAGTGGCACGTCATCGGCATGTACGCGCCGAGCTTCATCACCGGCTCGCTGATCGCGCGCTTCGGCGCCGACCGCATCGTCGGCATCGGCCTCGCAACCATCGCGCTCTCGGCGATGGTCGGTTGGTCCGGCATCACCGTCGCGCACTTCTGGAGCGCGCTCATCCTGCTCGGCGTCGGCTGGAACTTCGCCTTCGTGGGCGCGACCGCCATGGTGACGCAGTGTCACCGGCCGCAGGAGCGCAACAGGGTGCAGGCGGTCAACGATTTCCTGGTGTTCGGCACCATGGCCGTCGGCTCGTTCTCGTCCGGTCAGCTGCTGGCCAAATTCGGCTGGGTGGCCGTTACCGAGGTGGTGATCCCGGTGGTTCTGATCGCTGCGGCGATGCTGGTCTGGCTCGCGCTGTTCGCGCCAAAGCCGCGGCTGGCCGCCGCCGACCGCCCGGCGACCTGATCCAGGGCTGTTTCGGCCCCAAAATCGCCGATTTATCGCCTCTCCGCCGTTGCGTCTGCATGGGCTTTTTGGCTATATCCGCGCCACCTTCGGCCGGGAGGGGCGCCGCCGAGTCGTGCCCCCGTTCCGGCGCGCCCGTGAGGCGACGGCGCTTGCCTCACGCGCAATCCAGCAAGAACGGGGTGAATTCCATGACAGCTCTTTGGTTGATCGTCCTGTGCGGCGTACTGTCGATCGTGTACGCCATCTGGGCGGTCCAGTCGGTGATGAAGGCCGACGCCGGCAACGCCAAGATGCAGGAGATTTCGGCCGCGGTGCGCGAGGGCGCGCAGGCCTATCTCAAGCGCCAGTACACGACGATCGGCATCGTCGGCATCGTGATCTTCCTGATCGTGGGCTACTTCCTCGGCTGGCGGGTCGGCATCGGCTTTCTGATCGGCGCGGTGCTATCGGGAGCGGCGGGCTTCATCGGCATGAACGTGTCGGTGCGCGCCAACGTGCGCACCGCGCAGGCGGCGATCGGCTCGCTCGCCGGCGGCCTCGAGCTCGCGTTCAAGGCGGGGGCCATCACCGGCCTGCTGGTGGCCGGTCTCGCGCTGCTCGGCGTCACGCTCTATTTCGGCTTCCTGGTCGGCACCATGAAATTGGCCCCGAACGACCGCACCGTCATCGATGCGATGGTCGCGCTCGGCTTCGGCGCCTCGCTGATCTCGATCTTCGCCCGTCTCGGCGGCGGCATCTTCACCAAGGGCGCCGACGTGGGTGGCGATCTGGTCGGCAAGGTCGAGGCCGGCATTCCGGAGGACGATCCGCGCAATCCGGCGACCATCGCCGACAACGTCGGCGACAATGTCGGCGACTGTGCCGGCATGGCGGCTGACCTGTTCGAGACCTACGCGGTGACCACGGTCGCCACCATGGTGCTCGCCGCGATCTTCTTCGCCAACACGCCGCTGCTTCTGCCGATGATGACCTTGCCGCTCGCGATCGGCGGCATCTGCATCATCACCTCGATCGTCGGCACGTTCTTCGTGCGGCTCGGCGCCAGCCAGTCGATCATGGGCGCGCTCTACAAGGGCCTGATCGTCACCGGCATTCTCTCGCTCGGCGGCGTCGCGCTGGTGACCCACTATCTGATCGGCTTCGGCCCGCTCGCCGGCGTGAAGTACAGCGGCTCGACGCTGTTCATCTGCGGCATCGTCGGCCTCGTCGTCACCGGCCTGATCATCTGGATCACCGAGTACTACACCGGCACCGACTATCGTCCGGTGAAGTCGATCGCGTCGGCGTCGGTCACCGGTCACGGCACCAACGTGATCCAGGGCCTCGCCATCTCGATGGAGGCGACCGCGCTGCCGGCCATCGTCATCATCGCCGGCATTCTGATCACCTATGGCCTCGCCGGCCTGTTCGGCATCGCCATCGCGGTCACGACCATGCTGGCGCTCGCCGGCATGGTGGTCGCGCTCGACGCGTTCGGCCCGGTCACCGACAATGCCGGCGGCATCGCCGAAATGGCGGGCCTGCCCAAGGAAGTGCGCAAGTCGACCGACGCCCTCGACGCGGTCGGCAACACCACCAAGGCGGTCACCAAGGGCTACGCGATCGGCTCCGCCGGTCTCGGCGCGCTGGTGCTGTTCGCGGCCTACAACGAAGACCTGAAGTTCTTCGTCGCGCAGTCCGGCACGCACGCGTATTTCCAGGGCGTCTCGCCGGACTTCTCGCTCACCAATCCGTACGTCGTGGTCGGCCTCCTGTTCGGCGGCCTGCTGCCGTACCTGTTCGGCGCCATGGGCATGACCGCGGTCGGTCGCGCCGCCGGCTCGATCGTCGAGGAGGTGCGCCGGCAGTTCCGCGAGAAGCCGGGCATCATGAAGGGCACCGACAAGCCGGACTACGGCAAGGCGGTCGACCTGCTGACGCGCGCGGCGATCAAGGAGATGATCATCCCGTCGCTGCTGCCGGTGCTGTCGCCAATCGTCGTCTACTTCGTGATCTATTTCATCGCGGGCGGCGGCGCGGCGGGCAAGTCGGCCGGTTTCTCGGCGGTCGGCGCCATGCTGCTCGGCGTCATCGTCACCGGCCTGTTCGTCGCGATCTCGATGACCTCGGGCGGCGGCGCCTGGGACAACGCCAAGAAGTACATCGAGGACGGCCACTTCGGCGGCAA
>Ga0081540_1000475_pt1 | contig 39504 bp, 37 predicted proteins | sample TabmetS2T1R1_FD_71024 | JGI IMG/M metagenome (GOLD analysis project Ga0081540, IMG submission 71024) | Tabebuia heterophylla rhizosphere microbial communities from the University of Puerto Rico - S2T1R1 | ecosystem: Host-associated > Plants > Roots > Rhizosphere ...
ACGCTCGACCTGGCTTGCGTCCACCTGATCCCGCGCGAGGCCAGCGAGAAAGCGGGCGCTGGCGTCGTCGGTGCCGATCGGGCCGGTGAAGCGCGCTTCACCACCAAGCCGGGAGACTGCGATTGCTGCGTTGGCGGCGCAGCCGCCCGCTGTTGCGATCAACGCGGAGGCCTGCGCCTTCTCGCCCGGCTGTGGGAAACGCTCGACCTTGAAGATGAAGTCCTCGACCGCAATGCCGGCGCACAGCACCACCGGCCGCCGGCCGCGAGCATCCGAGGCCGCGCCACCCGCCAGCAGTCCCGGGACCAGGCCCACGGCGTAGCAACCCCAGAGCGCTCCCAGCACCGCCGGGCCGAAGCCGAAGCGCTGCCGGTACACCAGGAGCAGAGGAGTGAACTGGTTGGCGCCCCACGCCACGGCGAAGAGCGCCAGGGTGAGCCGCCGCTCGTCGCGGGCGTCGTTCATCGCAGGTGCGCTAACGCTCATGCCCGACCTCTGCCCGCCCCTGGACCGCTGTTGCTTCGCTCCACGCCGGAGCTGTGCCTCTGCGGCCGCTCAGCCGCTGGGCGCACCCTGCGGTTCGTCCAGGGATTCCCGGCTCACCGCCACGACCGCCTGGCACCGCGCGCACACCTGTCCCTGCTCGTCGAGGATGTGCGCGCTGGCGAAGAGCGTGCGCTGTCCGGCGCGATCGATCCACGCCTCGCACCGGGCCGACTGGCCGAAGACGGCGCGCTCGAAGCTCATCGAGAGCTGGACGGTGGCGCTGCGACGACGGGGGTCGAGCAGCACCACCGTGCTCCCCAGGGCGAGGTCGAAGAGGCCGGCGAGCACCATGCCGTTCACCGCCGAGGTCCCCAGACCGCCGCGGTGCTCGGCTCGAACCTCGGGGAGATCGACCACCACCCGGTCCGGGCGGAACTCGACCCGCATCCCGTGGTGGCGCAGCACATCGCTCGTGTTCCACAGCGTGGCCAGCGCGGTGAGCTCGGCGGCGGTCGGACGGGACGCAGGCACGGCGGCGAACGACTGTACCGGAACGGGCACGGCGGGGACGCGCGGCCGCCTCGTGAGTTGGCCACCGGATGGTGCGTCAGTCGCCACCCGGGAGCGCGACCAGCCCGGCATCCGATTCGAAGGGGAGCATGTCCCTGACGAACAGGTCGTACGTCGCGCCGGCGCCGTCCTTGACTGGAAGGATCCCGTAGAGCCGCCGCGTCGCCTGGGAACTCGAGACCAGCTCCCGGAGCACCCGGGCGTCCTCGGGGTCGGTCACCGCGAGGCCGCGGCCTGGTGTCGGCGGCTCGTCCATGTCGTGGGCGACGGTCGCCAGCTCGGGCGTCGCGAGCGGCCAGTCGAGTGGCCCCGGGATTCTTCCTTGCTCGTCGCGGACCGCGAGGAACCGGACCGCTCCGTCGAGCGGCGTCCCCGCGTCGGCGAGGACGGAGATCTGAGCGACCAGCCGCGCCGTGATCGTCGTCACGGCCGACGGCACCCCTGAACCGGCGCACCCGGTCCGGCACTCGATCCGCGTGGCCGGAGTGGCGAGCACCCAGTCCGCGGCGTCGAACGAGCCACCGGAATAGATGCCTCGGGCGGCGTGCCAGCTGGAGAGCTCGAGCGCCTCGAACAGGCGGGACGCCCGTTCCTGACCCAGATCCAGGCTCCGGACGGTTCCCCAGCTGTCGCTCTCCTTCACCCAGGCCCGGCAATCGCCACGGACGTAGAGGAAGAGGAAGCCGTTCTCGGACAGGAGCTCCCCGCCGGGAATCTGGGGCCCGCCGCCCACCAGACGCGCGGCAAGCCTGAGCTCCTGCGAGCCGTTGCAGATCTGCTCGTCGTAGGTCGATGGCGACGCGTCGCAGCCGGTTCCAGCGCAAACGAAACCCGCGGTCAGCAGCGCTGCCCGGACCATGGCGAGTCGCATTGAACCCCCCCGGAAAGCGAAGGCTCGCACTCCCACCGGCATGCACGCAACTCGAGAGGATCTTGATCCGGCGGGCGCCCGGTGGAGCTAGGCTCGCCGCCCCCGTCAGGGAGGAGGGTCCCATGGCGACGCTGAAGCTCAAGCGACCCGCGACCGCCGCGCGCACCTCGAAGGTCCGCAAGGACTGGGCGGTGCTGGATGGCGATGCCCACGAGATGAGCCACGCGGAGCGGATGGCGGCCGGCAAGGCGCTCCGCGAAAAGTGCCCACGAACCTCCCACGCGACCTGGAGGCGGCCGGCGAACCGCAGGGACGCGGTGGAGATGGTGCTCGCCTCCGAGCATGGCCGGCTCCCGGACCTGCTTCCGCTGCGCCATGGGCGGATGGTGCGCTCTTCCTTCACCTTCTACCGCGGCGCGGCCCTCACCATGGCCGCGGACCTCGCCTCGACTCCAACGTCCGGCATTCGCGTCCAGTGCTGCGGCGACGCGCACCTCTGCAACTTTGGCGGGTACGCCACCCCCGAGCGCCGCGTCATCTTCGGGATCAACGATCTCGACGAGACGCTGCCTGCTCCGTGGGAGTGGGACGTCAAGCGGCTGGCCACGAGCTTCGTCGTCGCCTCGCGCGACAACGGGCTGCGGGACGACGTCGCGCACGACATGGCGCTGACCTGTGTCCGCTCCTACCGGGAGTCCATTGCCGAGTTCAGCGAGCTGAAGACGCTCGAGCTCTGGTACCGGTCCCTCGGCGCCGAGGAGCTCGTCGCCGGGATCAAAGATCCGGACTTCCGTGATCGGGCGATCAGGCGCCTCCAGAAGGAGCGCGCAAAGAGCGTGGCCGAGGACATCTTCCCCAAGCTCGTGGAGCACAAGGGCTCGCAGCCGCTGATCAAGGACCAGCTCCCGACCATCTTCCACGCCGAGGGGCATCCTCCGGGCGAGGTCCAGAAGGTGGTGGTGGACGCGCTGGAGGGGTACCGGGCCACCCTCCACGACTCGTACCGGCAGCTCCTCGGGCGCTACCAGCTGCGCGACGCGGCGATGAAGGTGGTGGGCATCGGGAGCGTGGGCACCGCATGCTGGGTGCTCCTTTTCACCGCCGGGGAAGGCGACCCGCTGTTCCTCCAGGTCAAGGAGGCCCGAGCCTCCGTCCTCGAGCCGTACGCGGGGCGCAGCCAGTACCCGAACCACGGCCAGCGCGTCATCAACGGCTACCGCCGCATGCAGCCGGCCAGCGACATCTTCCTCGGCTGGACCCGAGGTCCGAGGCGCGACTATTTCGTTCGCCAGCTCCGGGACATCAAGATCAGCATCAAGGTCGAGACCTTCGGCCGGCTGGAGATGGGCGTCTACGCCACCTGGTGCGGGCGCGCTCTCGCGCTCTCGCATGCCCGCGCGGGGATTCCCGCGATCCTCAGCGGATACATGGGCAAGAGCGACACCTTCGACCAGGCGATCGCCACGTTCGCGGTGGCGTACGCGAATCAGAACGAGCGCGATCACGCGGCCCTCGCCCGGGCGGTGAAGCAGGGCAAGGTGAAGGCCCAGTTCGAGGAGGCCCGCTGATCGCGGCAGACGTGCGCATCGGCGGGTGAAATTCTCCAGTACGACCTCCGCGGAGAGAGTACTCGCCGCGCGCACCGCGACCCCGGTGTCGGCGATGTCTCACCGGTTGGCGTGAACGTTCCGGCTGGTACCGTCGTCTCTCATTTCGGAGGTCACACGACGATGAAGATCCGCCTTCTCCTCACCACTGCCCTGCTCGCTGGCGGCGCTGCACGTGCCACCGACGTCGGGGTCTCGGTCTCGGTCGGCGACTCCGGCTTCTATGGTCGCATCGACGTCGGCACGATGCCGAAGCCGCCCCCGGTGGTCTATTCCCAGCCGGTGATCGTGCAGACCGCGCCGGTCGCGGTCGAGCGCCCGCCGGTCTACCTCCGCGTGCCCCCCGGCCACGCGAAGCACTGGCGGAAGCACTGCCGCGAGTACAACGCCTGCGGCGAGCGCGTCTTCTTCGTCCAGGATCGCTGGTACACGGACGTCTACGCGCCCCAGCGGCGGGCCGAGCGTCACGACGGTGACGAGCACCACGGCCGCGAGCACGAGCACGGCAACGGCCACGGCCACGGGAAGGGCCACGGCGACGACAACCGCCAGGACTGATCCCTCGACCTCAGGAGAGCCGCTGCACGAGCCAGTCCGCCGCCATCGCGACGGCGGACCGCTCCTGCCGGCCGAAGGCGTGCGTGGCGCCCTGGAGCACGGTGAGCTCCAGCCGCGGGTTCTTCGCCCCCAGTCGCTCCAGCGTCCGCAGAGGTCCGAGCGGGTCGGCCGCACCCTGCACCACGAGCGTGGGACAGGCCAGCGTCTCCAGCACGCGCTCGTCCTCGAGCCTTCGCTGCCCGGCCTGCGAGCGGACCGGGAAGCCGAGGAGCACCAGGGCTCGCGGCGGGGCCTCGAGCGCGAGCCGGGCCAGCACGCGCCCGCCGAACGATCGCCCCGCGTAGGCTGCGATCTCCGGGTCCGCGCGGAGCACCGCCCGGGCCTCCGCCACCTCCTCGGCGAGGCCCGGCGAAGGCCTGCCCCGGCTCAGAGCGCTGCGCACCGCGGAGATGCCACGATCGCGAAGCGCCCGCTCCAGCGCGACGAGCACGGGCTGATCCGCGCGCCCCCCGAAGCCGGGGAGCATCAGGACGCTCGGAGCCACCCCTAGAGCCGGAAGAGCGGCTCGAGGTCGGGAACGGCCGCGTCACCGCGGACGTGGGTGAACTCGTTGGTCCGCGACGAGTAGCGGTAGTCCTCGCCCCAGGCCGCCGCGTTCTTCACGCACACCCTCACTGCCTCGGCGAGGGCCTCGACCTCGGCCCGGGTGGTGGTGGGGTGCAGCGACATGCGAACCCAGCCCGGCTTCTCCGAGAGGTCTCCCTGGTCGATCTTCACGGTGATGGCCCGGGAGCGGTTCGGGTCGACGTGGAGCAGGTAGTGCCCGTAGGTCCCGGCACAGGAGCAGCCGCCGCGCACCTGGATCCCGAACCGATCGTTCAGCAGGCGCACCAGGAGGTTGTAGTGGAGGTCCTCGACGTAGAAGGAGACGATCGCCAGGCGGGAGTCGAGGTGGTCGGCGAGGATGTGCAGCCGGGGAACGGTGCGCAGCTCGCGGAGGAGTACCGCGAGCAGCTCGTGCTCGCGCTCCTGGATCCGCGACGTTCCCATCGCCTGCTTCAGCTGGACCGCGAGCGCCGCCTTGATGGTCTGGAGGAAGCCCGGGGTGCCGCCGTCCTCGCGCGCCTCGATGCCGTCCACGAAGCTGTGCTGCTTCCAGGGATTGGTCCAGTTGACGGTCCCGCCGCCCGGCTGGTCCGGCACTCGGTTGTGGTACAGCCGCGAGTCGAAGATCAGGACGCCCGGTGAGCCGGGGCCGCCGAGGAACTTGTGCGGTGAGAAGTAGATCGCGTCGAGCTTCTCCAGCGGATCCGCCGGATGCATGTCGATGTCGACGTACGGCGCCGACGCGGCGAAGTCCACGAAGCAGTAGCCGCCGTGCCGGTGCATCAGGCGGGCGAGGGCGTGCACGGGCGGGCGAACGCCGGTGACGTTGGAGCAGCCGGTGAACGCGCCGATCTTCAGCGGCCGGTTCCGGTACCGCTCCAGCAGCTCGTCCATCGCAGCGAGGTCGACCTGGCCGCGCTCGTCGGGCGGGACGACCTCGACCGTGGCCACCGTCTCCAGCCAGGACGTCTGGTTGGAGTGATGCTCCATGTGCGTGAGAAAGACGACGGGCCGCAGCTCGTCGGGGAGCTCACAGAACGGCGCGAGCTGCTCGGGCAGGCGCAGCCCGAGCATCCGCTGCAGCTTGTTGACCACCGCGGTCATGCCCGAGCCCTGGGTGATGATCACGTCGTCGGGCGCGGCGTGGACGTGCTCCTTGAGGAGGCCCTGGGCCCGCTGATAGGCGCGGGTCATGGCCATCCCGGTGGTGCTCGACTCCGAGTGGGTGTTGCCCACCAGCGGTCCGAAGTCCTCCGCCATCCGTCGCTCGATCGGCCCGTAGAGGCGGCCGCTCGCCGTCCAGTCCGCGTACACGAGCGGACGGGTGCCGTACGGCCCTTCGAGCCGGTGGTTCACTCCGACGATGTTCTCGCGGAACGCCGCGAAGAACTCCTCGAGCATCCGGGCAGCATACCCCAACCGGGGGTGCGGGCCCGGGACTTCGGAGGCCTAGCGGCAAGGAGTGGACGAGACGCGCCGCAGCGCGCGGCGGACGCTCTCGACGCTCTGCAGTCCGACCAGCCGGTCGACTTCCTCGCCGCTCGCGCCGAGCACCAGGAGCGTGGGAACGCCGGCGATCGCGTGCCGCTGCAGAAGCGCGGCCCCGTCGGCATCCTCGATGAACGCCCGGACCACCCGCGCACCGCAGCGACGTTCCGCCTCCGCGACGACGGGCTCCATCTGCCGGCACGCCGGGCAGTCGCGGCTCGTGACCTCGACGACGGTGGAAGTGCGGGGCGGGAGCGAGTCTGGTGTCACCAGCCGTCCGGCGGGTCGGCCGAGACCGCAGGCGGCTCCCTCCGCCACCGGTGCCGACGGCGGGAGGGCACAGGGCGGGGTGGCCGCGAGAAGGGCCAGGGCGAGGGCGCTCCCGAGGGCGGCGGTGGCGAAGGGCATGGTCGGTCTCTCCCGACGCACGGAGACACGAGACCGGCGGTCCGAAGTTCCCGGGCCGGCGCTGTAACCGTCCGGCGCATTCCCGCGTCCCCTTCCTCGGGGAACTTCGTCGCCACCCAGGCGTGTCCACCGAAGTCAGGACGGCGGTGCGAGACAAGCGCACGTTCATCGAACGGGTCAGCGCCCATGCCGGGGCGCTCCGGAGGTTCGCCCGGCGGCTGACCCGGAACCCGGCCGACGCGGAGGACGTCTTGCAGGACACGCTGGTCAAGGCGATGGAGAAGCGTGACGAGCTGCGCGACCCGCGGCAGCTCCGCGCCTGGCTGATGGCCATCGTCCGCACCAGCTGGCTGAACTCGCGCCGCGGTCTGCGGAACAGGCTGGAGGTGCTCGACCGGAACGGCGTGCAGCTCGAGCCGCCGGGCATCCGCGGAGACCTGGAAGCGGAGATCTTCGACGCGACGCTCGACGACGAGCTCCTGGCGGCGCTCGATGCGCTGCCGGAGGACTGGCGTCAGACGCTCTGGCTGCGCGAGGTCGAGGAGCTCTCCTACGAGGAGATCGCCGCGGTGGTCGGCTGTCCCCTGGGGACGGTCCGCTCGCGGCTCGCCCGGGCCCGCGAGGCGATGGCAGCCCGGCTGAGGAACGGAGCGGAGTCATGAGGGGCTGTGATCGGCAGTGGGTGGAGATCCTCTCCGCCTGGCAGGACGGGGAGGCGACCGACGGGGAGGTCTTGCTCGCGCGGGCTCATCTCCAGGGATGCGCTCGCTGCCGGTCGGCGCAAGCCGATCTCCAGCGGGTTCACGAGGCGTTCGGACCACTGAGAGTCGGGTCCGCTCTCCGTCTCGCGCCGCGTGCCGTTCCCCGGCCACCAGCGTGGACTCCGGTGCCACGCCGTCCCCTGGCGATCGCGGGCGCGCTCGTGGCCGCGCTGGCGGTCGTGCTCTGGAGCTCGCAGCGACAGGACGCGGCGCTCGCCGACGAGCTGGAGGCACGGCATCTCACCGCCTTCGCCCGGTCCGCCCCCTGCGACTTCACCTCGTCGGATCCGGCAGCGGTGCGGGCGTGGATCGTCGGCAATGTCGGGTACGACGTCCAGGTTCCCGTGGTCCGCGGAGCGACGCTCCTCGGGGCTCGGCGCTGCACGGTTCACGGCGGGGTGACCGCCTCGCTGCTCTACCGGCGGGGGGACGAGCCGATCAGCCTCTTCCTTCCGAGGGCCGGCAGCCCTGCCGAGACAGAGGCCGTGCAGCTCTCCCGCCTTCGCTCCAGTTGCACCGTTGGCCGGCTGGGCGCAGCGGTCTGCGCCCGACCGGGCCTGTTCGCGGTGGCCGAGAGCCAGGGAACTGCGTTCGCGGCGATCGAGTCCTTCTAGGGCCACATCGGGTGGTCGTTGGGACCGGTCAGCTCCGCCTCGTGGACGGCGCGCTCCGCCTCCTTCGCCCGCAGCTGCTGAACGTCCGACTTCAGCGACTCGACCGTACGGGTCAGCACCCGCAGCTGCTCGTCGACCTTCGGGGTCTCCGGAGCGCGGGTGACGATCTCCTTGGCCGAAGCATCGGCGGCAGGAAGGGGGGAATCGGCCAGCGCGCCCGACGCGCCGAGGAGCAGCGCGGCCGAAAACAGACGTCTCATCGAGGGAAGCATTTCTTCGTCTCCTTGCGCGGGCTTCATCGCCCGCTGCGGAAGAGACTCGGGAGGCTCCTCGTTTTGTTCCGCAGCGCCTCGAGCCACCGCCGGAGCGACATCGGGCCTGGCGCGTTCAGCGCGATCGCGAGCAGTGCGGCGATGTAGAGAAGATTCAGCTCGTATCCGACGGGACCGAACTCGGCGCCGGCAGGACCGAGGGACTTGAGCCGGATGCTGGAGAAGCCGTACCGGAGGTGCACTCCGAAGAGCGCGGTGAGCATGACCACGGTGAAGGCGATCGAGAGCGGGACGACGGCGACGCCCGCCATCAGCGCGATGCCACCGGTCAGCTCCAGCAGCGCGGTCGCCCAGGCGGTGAGCTTCGGCGCCGGGAGGTGCATCGCGGCGACGATCGCTGCGAACCCGTCCATTCCCCGGGCGAGCTTCGCCCATCCGTGAGAGGCGAAGCCGAAGCCGACGAGGAGGCGGAGAGGAACGAGCGGCCAGCCGCGCGCCGAGAGACGCTCGCGCGCTGCGGTGAGTCCTCGAACGATGGGCATCGGGAACGAGGACGCGCCGGCTGGAGGCGGGAGTTCCCGGGGCTCAGCCCCCCGAACCAGGGGGACGCCGATGAGCGGCGCTTCGCGCCGTCGACCGTGGCTCAGCCCCCCGAACCAGGGGGACGCCGATGAGCGGCGCTTCGCGCCGTCGACCGTGGCTCAGCCCACCGCGTAGCTCGCGTGCGCGAGGAGGCGTGGGCTCGAGGCCTGACCCACGGCCGGGCCGAGGCGCATGCGCGGGAGGCCCCGCGTTCGCTTCAGTCCGCGGACCTCGAGCAGCCGTTGCCCCAGCGCGTCGGCGATTCCCGCCCTGAGTGACCGGCGAATCCCGTCGAGCCCCACGTCGAGCAGCTGGCCGGCCACGGTCTCGTCGGTCGCCGACCACGGACCGAGCGTCTCGCCCTGCAGCACGAGAAATCCGCGCACCCTGCCGAGGACGTCGCGGGCGATCCACGCCGAACCAACGAACTCGCGCGCGTAGGCCGCGAGGAGCCGGCCGCGATCGGCGCCGAACGCCGGGGCGTCGAAGCGGGCGATCTCCTCGGTGTCCTCGGTCTTCCAGGGCCGGACGGTGCACGGCCCGGTGGGGCGCCGGGTCTCCGCCACGCCGGCGAGCTCGCTCGACTCACCGTCGTGCACGAAGCCCAGACGCAGGTACAGCGGGATGCCGGCGGGGGTGGCGATGAGGAGGACGGTGGTGCAGCCCTGGCTCCTCGCCCAGCCGATCGCGGCCTCGGCGATGGTGCGTCCGAGACCTTCCCGCTGCCGACCCGGCTCGACGGCCATCAGCCCGAGCCAGGCGATCGGACCGAACCGGACGACGCCGCCCACCGCGAGCAGCGCGCCAGCGTCCTCGACCGTGAACCATCCCTCCGGCTCCAGCCCGAGGTAGCGGCGGATGCGGCTCTCGCGCGGCCCACCCCCGAAGGCCACCGAGGTCAGCCGCGAGGCCGCGAGGACGTCGTCGGGAGTGAGCCGTCGAAGCTGCATGCCGGGAAACCATAAGGCCGGGTCGCCCGTTCCGGTGTTCGATCGCCGATGGAGGCAGGGACTGTGCTGGCGCCGAGGCAGGCTCCGGGGCACGGTTGGGTCATGCCATTCGTCCGCATCGACCTGCCGCGTGGGAAGAGCCTGGAGTACCGCCGGACGCTCGGTGACGTCGTGTACGAGGCGATGATCCAGACGATCAACGTCCCGGCGAACGACCGTTTCCAGGTCATCACCGAGCACCCGCCCGAGGAGCTGATCGTCGACCGGACCTACCTCGGGATCGAGCGCACCGCCGAGTGCGTGCTGATCCAGATCTTCCTCAACGAGGGCCGGACCACCGAGCTCAAGAAGGCCTTCTACAAGGCCATCGCCGATGGCTTGCACCAGCGCCTGGGCCTGCGGAAACAGGACGTCTTCATCACCCTGGTCGAGGTGAAGAAGGAGAACTGGTCCTTCGGGAACGGCGAGGCGCAGTACGCCTGAGCCGTCCGTTGCCGGAACAGGGTGGCGAGGACGGAATCGCGCCGCGGAATGCGCGACGTCGCGCGTCATCGCAACGAAACTTAACCAGGTCGGACGCCTGCTCCGCCTCCGGACACGATTAAGCAACGGCGATGATCGAGCCGCTCTACCGGGAGCACGCCTCCACCGTGCGTGCGCTCGCCTACCGCATGACCGGGAGCATGGCCGATGCGGAGGAGATCTCGCAGGAGACCTTCACCCGGGCGCTCGCGTCGCCTCCCGGCAGCGTCCTCGGACGGAACTGGCTGCTCTCGGTCGCGGCGAACCTGGCCCGTGACCGGCTGCGACGGCGGAAGCGGGCGGCCTACGTCGGACCCTGGCTTCCCGAGGCGATGGAGGCCGAGGCCGGATCGGCCGACCCCGAGCGCCGCTATGGACTCCAGGAATCTGCCTCGTTCGCCTTCCTCGTCGCCCTCGAGCCGCTCACCTCGCGGCAGCGAGCGGTGCTCCTGCTCCGGGACGTGTTCGACCTCTCGGTGGAGGAGACGGCGTCCATCTTGAAGACGGGCGAGGGGGCGGTCCGGGTGATGCACCACCGCGCCCGTGTGGCGCTCGCCGGCTACGACGAGGCGCGGATCGACGGCGCACGGGAACGTGCCGGACTGGTCCGTGGCGCGCTCGAGCGGCTCGCTGCCGCGGTGGCCACCGGAGACCCCACGCAGGTCGAGGCCGTGCTCGCCGAGCACGCGGCGCTCCACGCCGATGGCGCCGGACGCTTCGGAGCCGTGCGCCAGATCCTCCGCGGCGCGAGGACCGTCTCCCGGTTCGCGATCTTCGGCCAGCAGCGAACGGCGGGCGTTCCCTCGCACCGATCCCTCCGGGAGAACGTCAACGGCTTCCCGGCCGTGGTGGTCGACAATCGCCCTCCTCCGGGAGTCGACATCGCCCCGCGCGTGGTCCTGACCTGCGACGTGGACCGGAGCGGTCGGATCACCACCCTCTACGTGCTCGCCGCCCCGGAGAAGGTGGCCCGCCTTCCCGCCTCAGAAGGGCTTCCCCTCCATCAGGTACACCACCAGGGCCAGGGCGGCGGTGATGACCCAGCCCAGCGTCCGCATCGCGCTTCCTGAGTCGGGCTGCCTGGAGAGCCGCCGCAGCCGCCCGAGGAGGGCGCCGATGACGAGGAAGAGCAGAATCGAGAGGCGGAGCCACCAGGTGTGAAAGAAGGCGCCTCCGGTCACCGCTGCGGCGTAGCCGCCGGTGATGAGCAGGGCGAGGAGGGCGAAGCCGGCCACGCGGACGAGGCGCTGAGCCGCCGGCGGTGAGATGCCTCCCCCGGCGAGCGTGATGGCGAGGACCGGTCCGGCGCAGAAGGCGAAGCTCACCACGTGCAGCGCGATCACCACCGAGTACACGATCGTCACCAGGCGACCTCCACCCAGCGATGGACGGTCGCCGGGTCGTCGAGCTGATCGAGCACCGCCTGCGCGAGATCCGCCCGGCTCAACCGGAACGGAGACCGGAGATGCTCGGCGATGCCCCGCCGGTAACGTCCCCGGCGTGCGAGGTGATTCAACGCCGGCGGGCGGACGACCGTCCAGTCCAGGTCGGTGCGGCCCAGCTCCTCCTCGAAGCGGGCTCCGTCCCTCCACCCGTGACGCAGGAACCAGCCCACGACGTTCCGGGCGAGGAAGCCCAGCAAGGGCGGCATGCGAAACTCCTTGCTCGTTCCGAGGGCGGTGACGAAGACGCCTCGCTTCACCTTGGCGTTCCGCATGCCGCTGACGATGTTCCTTCCTCCCTCGGAGTAGATCCGCGTCGGTCCCAGCCGCCGCGGTCCGGCGAGGGAGATGACCCCGTCGGCCCCGGTGATCGCCTGCGTCGTGGCGACCGGGTCCAGCAGATCTCCCTCCAGCAGCTCCAGCCGTTCGTGCTCCAGCGAGATCGAGGATCGATCCCGCACCATCGCGCGCACCGTGAATCCCCGCTCCAGCAACAGCGGGATCAGGTGCGTGCCCGTGCCTCCGCTGGCGCCGAAGAGGGCCAGGGTCCTGTTCTCGGTCATTGACCCTTCAACGCCGGCGCGGCCCGGGCGTTACGCGCCCCGGCGCGGCTTCCCGCCGGACCCGCCCACGAATGCGTACGCCTCGCGGGCCAGGTCCAGCCAGGATGGGTCGTCCCCCTGGAAGACCAGCCACTCCTTCATGAGCCGGCCGTCTCGCCGCGGGTCGAAGGCGTGGCCTCGCCCGCCAGCGACCAGGGCATCCACCCGCTCGCGCGGAAGCTTCACCACCAGGTCTCCCCGGACGAGCATGGCGAAGATCTTGCCGCTGACGCGAAGTCCGAAGCTGGCCATCATCTTTCCGCTGGTCACACGGCGATCCCGGGAGAAGGCCTCGACCACCGCGGCGAAGCGCGGGTCGGTCGTCTCCACGGGGTTGGTCGAGGCGGGCGGGGCGGACGGCCGACGACGAGGGGAACGTGTCGTGCGAGGCATGACTCGAGCCCAGTACAACGCGGCCGGGCGGGGTGCCGAGGCGATCCGCGGATGGGCCCCGCTCAGGGGATCTGCCCGCGAATCTCCCCGGGCTTGCAGGCCGCGGTGTGGACGTTCACGTAGGCCCCGCCGGCCTTCAGGCTCTCGACGAAGCTCTTGAAGTCGGGAGGGGCTCCCGATCCGACGACGTAGTCCGCCTCGGTGAAGGTCTTGCTGAACGGTGACGTCAGGTCCCCCTTGAAGGGAAGGACGACCGGCCCCGCCACACCCGCTGCGCCAGAATGGATGTGCGCGGCGGTCACCGGGCCGGACAGACCCGAGTAGTTGACCGTCGCCGTGAGCGAGGACCCATCCGGGGCGACGGTCACGTTCGCCATTCCCTGCGCAGCGGCGGCCCCGGCGGGACAGGGTGGGGTTTCCTCACCGGCGGTCAACGCGAAGTTCTTGATCGCTGGAGGCTTCTCGGCCGCCGCCTTCTCGGTGGCACAGCCGGCCAGCCCGGCCAGGCTCAGCAGGATCAGCGCTCGACGTGGCATGGGACCCTCCCGACGGATGGACTGCACCGCCCAGACTGCCTGAACAGGACAGCCGGCGAGAGGATTGTTGCAATCCGGCGTACAGCAGCCATCAGGTCGCGACTCAGAAGGCCCAGCCGAGGCCTCCGAGCACAGCCTGTTCCCCGAGGAATCCGACCTCGATGAACGCCTCGAGGTGCGCGGGTAGCGAGACGCTCGAGCCGACGGTGAGGCGGTAGTGGTGAATGTCGCTCCCGGTGCGTGACTGGCCGGCGGGCGCGAAGCGGACCGGGCCTCCGAAGAGCGCGGCGCCCACGTACGGAAGCCAGACGTCGAAGAGCCGCTTCCCGAGGACGACCGAGGCACGCGCGTCGAGCGCGGTGAGGTCGGGCCGGTCGGACGGGCTCGTCCGGGAAACGGTGGGGACGATGGAGAAGCCGATGGATCCGCTCAATGCCAGATAGGGCCGTGGCCCGTTGCCGTCGAGGAAGGTGTAGCCGACCGACGCGCTGGCGAGGAACCCCGGCTTCAGGTCGTAGTCACCGAGGGCGCCGGTGAAGCTCCCGGCGACGACGGATCCGGCCGAGACCTGAAACGAGAGTGCCGAGGGGCGGTAGGTGAAGGCCACCACGGCGCTGGCCTCCTCGAGGTGCTGGCGGTCTCCGGAGAAGGAGAGGTCGGTCCGCATCCCTCCGCCGCTGACCGCGAGCTGGAAGTGCCGCTCCTCGTCGAGCGCGGCGCCACAGGTGCCCGTGAGACCCACGGGCGGTGCGACGCCTCAGGCCTGGGCGGGTGCGGGGTGGAGCAGGGCGAGGACGCAGCCGGCGGCGAGGAGGCGCAGGGGTCGACCCATCGCGGCAACCTTACCCGCCCACAACCCCGACGTCGCCGCCGTGTTCTCCGCGGGGTGCGCATCCTCGTTCCTCTCGCTGCTCTGGCTGTGGCCTGCGCCTCGTCGCCACGCCCGCCACCGCCGGTCACCCCGACGGCCGAGCAGAAGCCCGAGCTTCCTCGCTCGTCCATCGCCGCCATCCTGCTTCATCGCGAAGACCTCGCCCTGACGCCCACACAGGTGGAGACACTCGTCCGCCGTGACGATGCGCTCGCCCGCGACGACGAGGCGCTCCGGGCCCGCCTGGTCTCGACGACCTCCGGCGAGACGGCCGCCCCGACCCCGACCCCGACTCCGTCCCCGTCCCCGGGAGGGCGTGGCGGTCGCCATGGAGCCAGGCGCGCGCCGGCCCAGACGCACGCCGCCCAGGATCCCCTCACCCAGCTCGACGACAACGACACCCGGGCCTACCTCGAGGTGGAGGAGCAGGTGCTCACCGAGGCCCAGCGGCCCCGGGCGAGAGAGATCGCCTCGGCGTATCGAGAGGCGCTCTACGACCGGCAGCATCCCTCGACCGTTCACGGGCGCGCGGACGCCGGCAGCCCGCCCTGATCAGGCCATGTCGTTGCGGTTGAAATCGACCGCTTAACTCGCTCCGGAAGGCGGTGTTCTCCGCGGCGACGGTCGGGAAGCGCGGTCCGTCACGACGCCTGCCACGATGCCATCCCCCCCATCGTGGCGGGCGTTTTTTTGTCCACCGCTCGAGGTCCGGTCGCACACGTGGCGCCCAGCAGCTCCGGGCTACGATGGCCGCGTGCGGATCGTGCTCCTGGTGCTGCTCGCCGCCCTGATGATCTTCGCGGGGGTGATGCACTTCGTCTCCCCCAGGGGATTCATCCGCATCGTGCCGCGCTGGCTTCCGGCACCGGCCGCGCTCGTGGCGATCAGCGGGGCCTGCGAGATCCTCGGGGGCCTCGGCCTGCTGGTTCCGGCCACGCGGCGCTGGGCGGCCTGGGGTCTGATGGCGCTCTTCGTCGCCATCTTCCCGGCCAACGTGAACATGGCGGTCCACCGGCTTCCGTTCGGGAAGGTCCCCGTCCCGGACTGGGCGCTCTGGGCGCGGCTTCCGCTGCAGGCGGTCCTCGTCGCCTGGGCCTGGAGCTTCACGTAGACTGCTCCCTGCGTGCCGGGGAGCTCCAGAGGGAGGGTCCGGGTGGGAGCGCGACCGCCAGAGCTGGCTGGATGGAGACGTCTGCTGAGCCTCGTGCTCGCCTCGGCGCTCCTCTCCGCGTGGACGTACCCCGAGCACCGCGACATCTCCGCCGCGGCGCTGGAAAAGCTCAGCCCTGCCCATCAGGACGTGCTCGCGAAGATGTGGACGACGGCCACCGGTGGACCCCAGCCGCTGAAGAACGCCTGCGCCAGCCCGCTGGGCGGATTCGACGGCTCCTGCCTCGACCTCGCCGCCTGGCCGGCGATCGCCGGTGACCACTCCTGCTCTCCCGAGAATCTCCGCAAGGACGTGCTCCCCAGCACCTGGGTGATGCAGGTCTCGCGCGTCGCGGTGAAGCTGCGGCGCAATCTCGCCGAGGCGAGGAACGAGCATGTCCGCCTCGATGCCTGGGCGCTGTCCAACCTCGAGCTGGAGCTGGTGGATCGCGACTACTCCAACCGCGCGGCAGCGAACAGCGCGCACTTCCTGCTCCCGCGCACCGGGGACGAGCTCGTGCCCTACCTCGGCCGGGCGATCTCCACCGCCACCGAGCCCAACGCGATGGGGCTCTTCCTGCACTACCACTTCTCGGCGCTCGGCCTCGCCGCGCGCTGGCGGGAGAATCCGGACGACGCCGTGCTCGCCGCGCGGACGCTGGCCACCGAGGCCTTCGCGCTCCACTTCATCGAGGACTCCTTCAGCGCCGGGCACGTCGCGGGCAGCTGGGGGAGCGTGGCCCAGCGAAAGGGAACTCACGACTACTACTGCGAGGCCGGCCTCGACGGCTCGACCTGGGCCGGCACGCTGCAAGCTCTCAAGGGCGACGCGCACATGCGTCCCGAGGATCTGGAGCGCACGGCGCGCCTGGTCTCCGACGCCTGGGCGCAGGTCGCGGATGCCGCGCTCGGCAAGGGCGCCGCCAGCAAGGTGGCCAAGGAGGTCGACCGGGCGATGGCCGACGCAGCCCCGAACGTCGACATCTGCGTCGCCACACAGCAGCCGTTGACCGTCGTTCCCCCGGACTCGAACCTCCTGCGCGACGAGATCGTCACGCAGACTCCGGTCCCGACCCGGCCCTCGAACGACATCCACCTGCCGCAGTTCCGTCAGGAGGTGGGGCCCTTCATCGGTTTCGCTGCCGGGCTCTCCGGCGGAGGCGCCCACGGTGGCTACGAGTCCTCGGGTGCCCTCGGGCGGGGCTACGGACAGGCGGAGATCGGCGTCCGGTTCGGGGTCGGCCTCGACGCGGTCACCGGCTCATCGGGCGCCGGGCTCGCGTTCGTGCAGGTCGGCGTCGTGTACCAGAGCGATCAGGGCGACGTGTGTTCCGACTCCTGCGATCCAACGCTCGGCAACCACGGCATCCCGCGCGTCGGAGCACGCAACGGTCTGGGGACCCGGATCCACATCCCGTTCTGGCTCATTCCCGGAGATCTGCTGATCGCCACGCCGATCGTCTTCCTCGTCGACAAGCAAGCCGCGAAGCAGATGGGAATCATCGCCGCCAGCGGCGGGGTCATCCCCTGGCAGCGCACGCTGAACACGGGCATCGGCGCCTTCCAGTTCGTGCTCGGGCGCGAGGTGGGGGTGGCGCTCTTCGGCTATGGCAGCCACGGCATCTTCGGCTACTCCGGAAGCAACGGAACCATCAGCCAGTACACGTACCGCGCGTGGGAGCTGGACCTTCCCGTCGTCGAGTACCGGCCCTTCCGGACCTTCGCCACCAACACCGCGCTGACGCTCGCGCTGCAGCTGGGCTTCGGAGTGGATTTCCCGAACAACGCGCACCTGACCAACCCTCCCGGTGCGCCCGGGCCAGACCTCGGCACCAGCTGGCTCATCTACCTGCGCTTCGCGTTCGACGCTCGGTACTACCCGTGGTGAGCACCCCGACCGCTACTTCAGCGTGAAGTAGACGCGGGTTCCCCCTTCCTTCTTCGCCCGCTCTCCTCCCTGGGTGAGGAAGAGGCGGCCCGGGTCGACGCCGAGGGCCTGCAGTCGCGCCCTGGCAGCCTCGGCGCGCCCCTGCCGGAGGGCGCCCAGCGACTCCGGCGGCAGCTGCACGGCGGCCAGCACGGCGTCCTCCATCGCTCCCGGGTCGGGTGGCGTCCCGGACTGGTTCTGCGGAGCGAGCGATCGCCAGCGCTTCTCGACGAACTTGACGTACTCCTCGTCGGTCATCTCCCCCTTCTGGCCCTTCTCTGCCCGGGCCGCGGCCGCCTGCCGCTTGAGCTCCTTGAGCTTGAGCGTCTTCCCATCGGCGGCGGGATCTGCCGTCCCCTCGACGTCCACCTTGAGCGCGGGCCTGCTGGCCAGGGCCTTGGACAGACCCTGGAGAGACTTGTCCGCGCTGGGAGTCAGGTCCGCGGCCCCCGCCTGGAAGTCGACGACGTCGAGCTTCTGGGCTCCGCCGCCGCCGCCGACGAGCTTCGCGAGGAGGTTGAAAGGCGAGGTGACCGCCTTGAGCAGCACGTTGCCGATCGCCCGCCAGATCACCCGGCCCAGCCTGAAGTTCGGATCGTCGACGTTTCCCTCCACCGGCACGTCGAGGTCGATGAGCCCGTTCGGATCCTGGAGAACGGCGAGCCCGAGCTTCACCGGCAGCTTCGTCGCCTCGGGGCTGTTGGAGGCCTCGCCGAAGGTGAACTGGTCGATCTTGACCGAATTGCTCGCCTCGAGCTTCCGCTTCGCCACCTTGTACTCCAGGGCGAGATCGAGCTTTCCCTTGTCCAGCGCGTACCCGGCGTACTTGCCGCAGTAGGGACTGAGGGGAGTCAGGTCGATCCCCTTGGAGGTGACCTTCACGTTCGTGGCGTCGTTCACCATTCGCGGGCTGAGGATGCCGTTGATCTCCAGCGGTCCTCCGGACACCAGTCCCTTGATCTGCACCTGCGACCGGGCGTTCAGCGCGTTGGACAGCCCCCGCAACCGGACGTCGAGATCGGTCACCGAGAGCGTCACCGGCGGGTTCACCGAGCGGTCGGTGAACGTCGCAGCGCCCCGGACGATCTGGAAGATGGCCAGTGACACCGGGGGCTGCGGCTTCTGCCTCGGGGCCTTCACCGACGTCTCCGTGGGCCTGTCCTCCGCGGTCTTTCCGTCCTCCCCTGGCTTTGCCGACTCGGCCTGCTTCTCCTCGGCAGGCTTCTGCTCGCCCTTCTCGGCCTTGGGCGGCGGGGCCTTGAGCAGACGCCGCAAATTCGACGAGCCGTCCTCGGCCAGCGCCACGCGGAAGCGCGGCTGGACCCAGCGCACGGAGCGGATCGACAGACCCTGCGGGTCGGACGCCGTCTTGATCCCCGAGATCTGCAGCTCCTTCCATCGCGCCAGCTCCTGGTTGCGCTCGGAATCCAGCAGGCTGAGCCCATCCACCCGGGTGTCGCCCTCGAAGCTCCACTTCGCCGGCTCGGCGCCCCCGTCGAAGCGGGCATGTCCCTTGAGCCCGAGCGTTCCGCTGCCCAGGCGCGCGGCCAGGTCTCCGTAGAGATCCAGGTAGGGATCGAACTGGGGAAGATCGAGCGACTCGACGCTGAGCGCCAGATCCAGCGCCGGGCGGAGCAGCTTCACCGGACCCTCGACCTTGATCGTTCCCTTTCCTCCGAAGCCGACGCTCGCCGACAGCTGCGAGGCTTGCTGGGTCTTGTCCGACAGATCGGCGAGCTTGACGTCCAGCGGCGCGAGGGTGAGGTGGACGTGGCGCGCCGGCTGCTCGTCCTGGAAGTCCACCTTCCAGCCTGCGAGCTCGATTTTTCCCAGCGACCAGTGCCACGGCTCGTTCTTGTCCTTCGGGGGCGGGCTGGACTTCCGGGGAGGCTTCATCTGCTCCAGGTCGAACCGTCCGTCGGAGTTCCGGCGGGCGCGGATGACCGCGTCCTTCAGCACGACAGACTCGACCCGAGCCGTGCGACCGACCACGTCGATGCCGATTCCCCCGACGTCGGCCGCCGGGAGCTCGACCTTCGGTTGCTGGTTCCCCGGGATCCCCAGCACCAGGGTGCGGACCGAGATGGCCCCGTCCGCGATGCGGAGCAGGTGGTTCTCCGGGCCCCACTCGAGCGTGTACGCCGTCTTCAGGCCGAGCAGCCCGTCGCGGATGTCGAAGCCCACCTCCTGCTCGTAGTACGGGCTGTACTTCGAGAGGCGGAACCCGTCGAAGGTGATGGTGCCCATCGAGCGCAGCGGCTCGGTCAGGAGATTTCCCGCCCAGGAGAACGTCTCGCCAGACTCGGTCCTCCCCGCGAAGGAGTAGGGGCTGGTCGAGTCGGGCAGGGTCCGGAAGCCCTGCAGATTGATGTCGAACGGCCCGACGGTGGTATCGAAGGGGTGGCGGCGCGACCGGTCCGAGAAGTCGATCTGCGCCTGTTCGATGCCGAGCTTCTGCACGGCGAACACCAGCGGCCGCTTCTTCTCGGGGGCGGGCGGCGGAGTGGAGTCGGAGGACGAGCTCTCGTCGAGCAGGTCCTGGAAGTTGAGGTTCCCCTTCCGGTCCAGCGCCACCTGGGCGTGGAAGCGCAGCAGGTAGACCTCGTCGAGCGAGATCTCTCGCCGGATGATCCGCCACGCGCCGAGGTTCACGTAGAGGCGGTCCCAGGAGAGGAAGGGGCTCCCGTCGGGGGCCTTGACCAGCAGCCCGTCGATGGTCACCGACAGCGCGTAGGGGTTGGTCCGCACGCGGGCGACGGTGGTCTCGCGGTGAAGCGCCGCGGTCAGCCGCTTCTCGAGCTGCCGCCGGACGATCAGGGGGAGGATGAGGAACCCGAAGACCGTGTAGAGCACCAGCAGCGCTGCGAGGACGATCAGCAGGCGCCGCCGCCGCCCCACCCGCTCGACGACCTGGTGGCGCCAGTCCGAACGCGAGGGGGAGGGGGCGGACGGAGGCGGCGCCTCTGGCTCAGGCAGGCCCGGGACGGGCGCCACTGGCTCGGGTGGGGACGGCGGAGGGGTCACAGGTTCCGGGGTCCTCGCGGTGGGGCTGCCCATGGCCGTCGCCCTCCTTCACACACCGGGCGATCCGTCACTCGAACGAGTGGTGAAGTCAACGGCACCGAGGGCGTACTGACCGATCGTTCCGCCCACGGGCAGAGCGTGTGGCGCTCGAGTGACGGCTCCCGGCATCCGGCGAGCACCCGAGGCGTCGCCCGGGTCTCGCCGCTACTTCTTCGCTGGGACCAGCCGGGCGGTGTATGCGGCCGCTTCCGCGGGCTTGCCCCGGGCGGTCTCGAGATCGGCCAGCGCCTTCAGCGCCCGCTGGGTGGCGGGGTGGGTCTCTCCGAGCACCTTCGCGCGGACCTCCAGCGCGCTCTTCATCAGCGGCTCGGCGCCGTCCAGGTTCCCACGCTTGCGGAGCACATCGGCGAGGCTCATGCGGACCGACGCGACGTCCAGGTTCTGCTCGCCGAGCTTCGGCACGAGGACCGCCAGGGAGTCGCGGAAGGAACGCTCGCCCTCCTCGAGCTTCCCGGCCGCCACGGACACGGTGCCGATGTTCGCGAGCGTGCGGCCCACCGGCTCGGCATCCGCGCCCAGCGCCTTCCGGCGGAGCGCGAGCACGACGTCGAGCATCCGGAGCGTCTCGTCGTAGCGCTTCTCCTTGAAGTAGACCCCGCCCAGGTTCTCGCGGACGACCAGGGTCTCGGGGTGCTCCTCACCCACGTCGGCGGTGTTGATGGCCAGCGCTTCCTTGTAGTTGGCCTCCGCCCCGGTCAGATCGCCGCTCATCGACTGTGCCGTCGCCAGGTCGTTGAGCGCGGCGCTCAGCTCGGTGCGCAGCTCCGGGAGATGGGCTCGGATCTTGTCCAGCCGCTCCCGGTCGAGCGCCTCCATCTTCTGATAGCTCTCCTCCTGGAGGGCCACCGAGGCGAGGAGGGTCAGCGCCTTGACCTCGACCTTGTTCCGGTCGATCGGCTTGCCCGACCCACCCTGGACCGTCCCGGGGGCGCGGACGAGGGCCAGCATCTCCTCGGCGAGCGGCTTCAGCGACTTGAGGTCCCCGTTCCGGACGTAGGCCTGCCCCAGCGGATCCATCGCGGCCGCCGCCTCCAGGCTCTTCGGACCGTGGAGCTCGCGGGTGATGTCCAGCGACTCCTTCCCCGCGTTCACCGCCTGGTCGAAGCGGTGCCACAGCCCGTAGAGGTTGGAGAGACCCGCCTGTGACTCGGCCACCTCGTCGCTTCGCGGGCCGGCGGCGGCGGTCCGCAGCACCAGCGCGGTGCGGAGGGCCTTCTCTCCCTCCTGGAACTCGGCGAGGTTGGCGAAGGTCGAGCCGATGGTCTGGAGGATCGCGGCACGGATCAACGGCTGCCCGTGGAAGGCGCTCTCCGCCTTGGCCTGCGCCTGCCGGAGCGCATCGAGGAGCGAGATGTTGCGCGAGCCCTTCTCCCACGGGTCCGCCGCACCCAGCGCGTCCTCGAGGAAGGTGTTCATCGCGGTGACCTTGGCGGTCTCCGCGGTCGCCCGGTCGCGCTCCTTCCGGACGCGGCTCGCCTGCACCGTGGAGGTCACCGCCAGGGCAACCAGGAGAACGAGGATGGTCGCTCCCGCCGCGACGCCGAGCTTGTGCCGGCCGGCGAGCTTGCGGAGACGGTAGCTGGTGCTCGCCTTGCGCGCGGTGATCGGCTGGCCGTCGAGATAACGGCGGATGTCTCGGGCGAGCGCCTCCACCGAGGGGTAGCGCTGGAGGGGATCCTTCTGCAGCGCCGACATCACGATGGCGTCGAGATCTCCCTTGAGCCGCTTCTTCAGCTTCTCGGGGGTCTCGTGCCGGAGCCGCCCCGCCTCCTCCGGCGTGGTGGTGACCGTCGTCCCGTCGGGCTTCTGGCGCTCCTGGGTGCGGCCCACTGCGGTGCTCGGCCGCTCCGGCTCCTCCTCGCAGACCGCCTTGAGCACCTCCACGTGCTCGTGGGTCTTCACCCGGTAGGGACGGTGCCCGGTGAGCAGCTCGTAGAGGATGACCCCGAGCGAGTAGACGTCGGTGGCGGTGGTGATCGCCCGGCCGCGGACCTGCTCCGGGCTGGCGTAGTCCGGCGTCATCGCCACCACTGTCTCGTGCGAGGCGCCCGCCACCTCCGGGTTGAGGAGCTTGGCGATCCCGAAGTCGAGGAGCTTGGGCACCCCGTCCTGGGTCACCAGGACGTTGCCCGGCTTGAGATCCCGGTGGACGACCAGGCTCCGGTGGGCCTGCTGCACCGCCGAGCACACGCCCTCGAACAGCTTCAGCCGCTCGGGGATGGTGAGCTGGTGGTCGTCGCAGTAGCGATCGATGGGCACGCCCTCCACGTGCTCCATCACGAAGTACGGAAGACCCTCCTCGGTGGTCCCACCGTCGAGGAGCCGGGCGATGTGCGGGTGCTCGAGCCCGGCGAGGATCTGGCGCTCCCGGCGGAAGAAGCGGAGGACCTCCGCGCTGTCAGAGCTGCGGACGACCTTCAGCGCCACCCGCTTCTCGAACTGCTCGTCGGCCCGGGCGGCGAGCCACACCGTGCCCATGCCGCCGCGGCCCAGCTCGCGGAGGAGCTTGTACGGCCCGATGCGCCGCTCGGCGTCCAGGCCCTGGCGCTGGAGCGTCACCGTGCTCTCCCGTCCCTCCCCGGCGAGGGTGGTGTCGTCGACGGGCTGCTCGATGCCCTCGTTCACGGGATGCGCTCCCCTCTCTGCAACCGAACCGCTCGGGCGGTGGCTCCGGCGACGAAATCTCGCAGCCGGGACGGGAGAGCGGCAAGGGCGGAGTTCCCGCCCGAGCCCGCCCGCTCGGGGTCAGGGCACCACGGACAGGAAGAGGAAGGTGGCGAAGACCACCAGCTGGACGGCGCCCTGCATGATGCTGGTCCGCCCCGAGCCGAGAGTCATCCCGCCGACCAGGAAGGTGAGGAAGAGCAGCACCATGTCCTTGGGCGGGAGGCCGAGGACGACCGGCAGGTGGAAGACCTGGGAGGCCACCACCACCGCGGGGATGGTCAATCCGATGGTGGCCAGCGCCGAGCCCAGGGCCAGGTTCATGCTGGTCTGGAGCCGGTTGGCGGCGGCGGCGCGAACCGCGGCCACCGTCTCGGGGAGCAGGACCACCAGCGCGATGGCGATTCCGACGACCGCATCCGGTGCGCCCATTGCCTTCACCCCCGCCTCGATGCTCGGCGAGAGCACCTTGGCGAGGCCCACCACGCCCACGAGCGAGACGAGGAGCAGTCCCAGGCTCATCCAGGCTGCGAGCACCGTCGGCCGGGGGGCGTGACTTCCTTCGCCCGCTGCTCCTTCCGGGCCGAGGAAGTAGTCCCGGTGGCGAACCGTCTGGACGAAGACGAAGACACCCCAGAGCACGAAGGACTCGAGCCCGGCGAAGTCCAGCTGGACGGGGGTGTAGACCGGTCCGGGCGCCTCGGTGGTGAAGTTCGGCAGCACGAGCGCCAGGGTGGCCAGGGCGACCAGCGCGGCGTAGGCGGGGCTCGCTCCCTCGATGCGGAAGGTCTGCTCCCGGTGGCGGATGCCGCCCACCAGGATGCACAGCCCGATGACGCCGTTGCAGATGATCATCACCGCCGCGTAGACGGTGTCCCGGGCCAGCACCGCCTTGTCGCTTCCACCGGCCAGTATCATCGAGAGGATCAGCGACGCCTCGATGATGGTCACCGCGAGCGCGAGCACCAGCGTCCCCAGCGGTTCGCCGACCCTGTGGGCCACCAGCTCGGCGTGGTGAACGGCGGCGAGCACCGCGCTCACCAGCGCGATCCCGGAGACGATCAGGACGAAGAGGTTGCCGGGGAACACCGCTGCCAGGCCGAGAAGCACGGCAGCGAGCAGCGGGGCGATGGTGGACCAGTGCTTCATCGGGCGTCGGGGGGCGTTCGGGGGCCCGGCACCGTAGCAGGAGCAGCGAGAGCTCTGTTCGCCGAAAGGGCAGGCCCGAGTCGAGGATCTTCACCTCGCTCGGGGCCGGAGCCGACGGCTGAGCGCAGTCGTCGAGGAGCCCGGGCTACTGCGGCTCGATGTTGCCGTGGGCGACGACCTCGAAGTCCCAGCCCCTCAGCTGCCCGAGCGAGAGGTCCTCCGAGTCCGACCAGCGAGGATCAGGGGCGCCGGACAGCCACCAGCTGGTCCCGCCACCGGTGTTGTCGGCGACGAACATCCCGTAGAGCTGAAGCGCCTTCAGGACCACCTGCATCCGTTTGCTGAAACGGGAGATGTCCACCGACTTCTTGAGCCGGACGCGCAGCCCCATCGGCGGGCAGTCCGAGCCGAGCGCACAGCTTCCGGCGGCATGGCTGGCCGGGAACACGTAGCCCTGCTGGCTCCGGTTCACGGCGAAGCGGAGCGCGTGACCGATCCACCCGGCCTGCACCTCGTCGTAGCGGACGAGGCCGGGGAAGATCGGAAGCCCCGCGGCGTCGGCGGAGGTCCACCCGTCCGGGCGGCGCTCGTTGGCGCGGAGGTTCCACTTCGCCCCGTTGGACGCCTGCCACGAGCCGTCGGAGTTCCGCGAGGCGTTGAACATCTCGTAGAGCCATCCGCTCGAGCGGTCGATCACGATCACGTGCCTGTCGCTCCCCAGGTCCGTCGGGGCATTCCAGGGAATGGGGTACGGACCCGGATCGCTCTCCCTGGGGAATCCCCAGAAGTGGATCGCCACGTCTGCCTGGCTTCCGCCGATCTCCACGTAGGGCAGCCCGTTGCCATCCGCGTCCCAGCTCGCGACCAGCGGGTCGTCACCGCCCATCGAGGCGATGTACGCGTCCGAGCGCGGATCCACCGGGTCGTTGTCGATGCGGGTGTTCCACCAGCTGTCCGCCGGGAAGATGCCGTTGCCGGCGGGCGCCTGCGTGGGCGGGGAGGGAGCCCCGGCCGTCGTGCCGGCGTCGGTGGTGGTTTGACCCGCATCGGGAGCTGCCGGCGTCGGCGGATCGCCGCCGCTGGGCACGAGGCCTCCGCTCGGGGCGGAGAACGTGTCGGCGCCTTCGGGTCCAGCGTTGCAGCCGGTCAGGAGGAGAACCAGGTTCAGGGCGGTCAGGAGGACGAATGGCCGTCGTTGCATTGGCCGCCCCCAATAACCTCCCTGACGTGGTGCGTCGGTGTAGGTAACGACATCGGTGACGGACGCGTTCGCCGGTCAGGCCGGGGAGCAGTCCGCCCGGCGTGCGCTCCTCGTCATTCGCGAAAAAGATGTCAGGAGCAAAGTGACCGCCGTGGGCGGCCGCACACGAATGGCGCGAGCGTCGGCGCGTTCGCGGGAATCGGCGTCTTCGCCATGCTCGGCACCACCGCCCACGAGGGTGTGATCGACGACGTCCGGCCAGCCGGAGCGGCTTACCGCTGCCGCGGAGGTCGGATTCGAGACCGTCGGGCTCGTCGAGAAGCTCGCACTAGGCCGATCTCCACGCGGTGGACATGGGCTTCCCGCCGACCGCGACGCGCTCATCGCCCAGGCCCAGGCGAGCACCGTGCTCAACCCGTAGGAAGGATGGGTGACCCGCCCGGTCGGTGGTACGGACCGGGCGGGAGCAGCACCGCGGAGACTACGACTTGTCGTTCTTGCTCCAGGGCGGAACGACGCCGTTCATCCGGGCGTAGGCGATGGACTGGCCCAGGTGCTCCTCGTAGTGGGCCAGGGTGATCATGATCACCGCCCGCTTGGTGAGGTCGTGGCCCCCGAGACTGATCGTCTTCGTCAGCTCGGCGTCGGGCATCTGCTTCACGTTGCTCGTGAACCACTCGAAGGAGTCGGTGAGGGCCTTCTCGATCTTCGCCTTGTCGGTGGTGGACTTCTCGAAGTCCTTCATCTTCCCCTCGATGTCCGCCGGGACCTGGAAGCCGAGCTGCTTGCCGAACCAGTACGCGGAGCCCGCGGCGTGCAGGTAGACCTCCGCGACGGAGCGGACGCCTTTCGCCGGGCGCCAGGTGAACTTGGCCTGCGGCACGGCTCCCACGAGGGACACCATCTCCTTCTGGGTGTGGCCGATCACTCCGGCGGCATCCGCCTGGAAGGTCGGTCCGGGCGCCGGGGCGGGCGCGGCAGCAGGCGTCCCCTGGGCCAGCGCGGGAAGGGAGAGGGCACAGCAAACGAGCACGACGTTTCGCATCAGGGTCATGTCGGTCTCCAGGATCAGGTCGACGAGGGGCGGGGCGAGATGCGCTGCAGCAGGGGAGCCAGCCCCACCACCACCGCGCACCCGAGCACGTTGTACCAGAGGAATCCAAGGTGGCCGAACGCCGCTGCAGCGAGCACGACGATCTCGCCCGTGACGGTCGCCCAGAAGACCGCTCGCCCTCCGACCCGGGCGATGAAGAAGCCCACCAGGAAGACACCGAGCATCGGGCCGTAGAACAGCGATCCCAGGACGTTGACCGCCTGGATGAGGTTGTCCAGCAACGAGGCGAAGCTGGCGAAGGCCACCGCGACGAGCCCCCAGGCGGCCGTCGACCACCGGGCCACTGCGAGCGTCCGCGCGTCAGACGCATCCGGGTGGCGCGGGCGGTAGAAGTCTACCACCGTGGTGGCGCCGAGCGAGGAGAGCGCCGCGGAGTTGGCGGACATGGCCGCGGAGAGGATGACCGCCACCAGCAGGCCGATGAGCCCGCGAGGGAAATGGTCGAGCACGAAGCGAAGGAAGATGAAGTCCGCGTCCTTCGAGTCGGCGCCGGGGCGAGTCCGGGCGACCAGCGCGCCGGTCTCCTTTCGCACCGCCTCGACGCGCGCCTCGGCTGCGCGCAGCGCCTCGCCGGAGGTCTCTCCTCGCATCCAGCCGTCGATCTCCCGGCGCTTCTCGGAGAAGAGCTGGCCGTGGCGCGACTCCAGCGCGGCGACCTCGGCGGGGTGGCTCGCCCGCACCCGCTCCAGCTCCGCCCGGTTGAAGAACAGCGGCGGCGGGGTCAGCTGGTAGACGACGAAGACCATCACCCCGATCAAGAGGATGAAGAGCTGCATCGGGACCTTGAGCAGGCCGTTCATCAACAGGCCCCGGCGGCTCTCGGCGAGCGGACCTCCGGCGAGGTAGCGCTGCACCTGCGACTGGTCGGTCCCGAAGTACGCCAGCTGGACGAAGAGCCCCCCGAACAGCCCGGACCAGAGGGTGTAGCGAGTGTCGAGCCGCAGCGAGGTGTCGACGCCCTCGAGCTTGCCGAGCGCTCCGGCGAGGGCGAGGCCCCGTCCGAAGGAAAACCCGGACGGAAGCAGAGCGACGGCCATCCCGAAGGCGAGCACGAGCCCGACGAAGATGACCGCCATCTGCGCGGTCTGGGTCCGGCTCACCGCGCGGCTACCTCCCGCGACCGTGTAGGCGATGGTCACGGCGCCGAGCGCCCAGTTGGTCCAGAGCACAGGCCAGCCGAGCACCGCCGAGAGCACCAGCGCGGGCGCGTAGATCGCCAGACCCGAGGCCAGCCCGCGGGAGATCAGGAAGAGGATGGCGGTGAACTGGCGGGTGCGCCGGTCGAAGCGCTGCTCGAGGTACTCGTAGGCCGTATAAATCTTGAGGCGGTGGTAGACGGGGAGGGCGATCGCCGAGAGCAGCACCATGGCGATCGGCAGCCCGAAGTAGAACTGCACGAAGCCGATCCCGTCCTGGTACGCCTGCCCCGGCAGCGAGAGGAAGGTGATCGCGCTGGCCTGCGTGGCGATGACCGACAGCCCGATGGTCCACCACCGGATGTCCTTCCCCGCGCGGAGGAACGACTCGGTGGTGTGCACTCCGCGGCTGCGCCAGGTGCCGTAGCCAACGATGCCTGCCAGGGTCAGAGCGAGCACCGCCCAGTCGAGAGCGCTCACCGGAAGACCCGCTCCAGCACCCAGAGGGCGACGATCTCCACCGCCAGCGCGCCGAGTACCAGCGCGTAGAGCCGTCCCCAGCGCTCCTCTCCGGGGCCGGCCTCCGGTTCACCCACCCGCGTCCACCAGGTTGGCGAACAGCCGGAACGCCCCGGGCACGCCCGCCGGCAGCTGACGGAAGAAGGACAGCCCGGTGTAGACGAACGCGCCCTTCCCCGAGCGGGCCACCAGCACCGAGCCCTTCAGCGGCGCCTCACCGGGGTCGTGCATCGACAGCGGTGTCGCGTAGCGCGGGTCCCACGACTCGGCGAAGTACAGCCCTCGCTCCTGGACCCAGCCGGCCCAGTCCTCGGGCCCGATCCGGTTGGGCGCGGTGAGCACCGGATGCGTCGAGGTCTCGACCACCGCGCCCTCGTCCGTGACTCGCCCCCGGCCGATGGTGAAGGGGAAGGGGCCGATCTCCGGGGGCGCCTTGGCGATGAAGTTGCTGGTCACGTACTGGACCAGCACCGTCCCGCCCGAGGAGACGTAGTCCATCAGCTTCTGGTGCAGCGGCTCGAGCTGCGGCTCGACGTTGAAGGCGCGGATGCCGAAGACCAGCGCGTCGAAGCGAGCGAGCGAACCGTCGCGCAGATCGGCCACCGAGAGCGGCGTCACGTCGTAGCCCGCCTGCCGGAGCGCCTCGGGCACCTCGTCGCCCGGGCCGGGGACGTAGCCGATGCGCCGCTTGGCGTGCGCCACGTCCGCCCGGGTGAGCTGGAGGGTGGCCGGGGGCAGCCAGGTCTGGATGGGGATGTGCGAGGCGTCGATCCGGTGCAGCCCGCGGTCGAAGCGCTGCCCGTTCACCGTGGCCACCGCGCGTGCGGTGCCCCGGGCGGCCGCCTTGGGAGGCGTGACGTTGAAGCGGACCGTCGTCGCTCCTCCCGCGGCGATGGTGAAGGGCGCATTCGCCGGCTGCGCGGAGAATCCCTGGGGCAGCTCGAGCGCCAGCGTGCCCGAGGCCCCGCGGATGCTGCGCAGCGTAACGTCCAGCGGGCGCGCTGCGGCGTCGGGGAAGAGGAGCATCCCGTTCGACGTCTCCACCGTCACCACGGGCAGCACCTCGAGGCGGCGGTAGCGCTCGCCGAGCACCGGGTCGGTCCACTTGTAGGCAACGGGCCGGCGCACGGTGATGGACTCGCCGCCAAAGGCGAGGACCACCTCGGCCTCCAGCGGGGCCGGCTCCTCGGGGAGGCCGATCCACGCCGGGTTGCGCACCGGGTAGAGCCCGGCCTCCGGCGCGTCGAGCCAGGCTGGGTTGGACACCCGGGTATCCGCCGGAACCTCGAACGCGGTCTTGGACTCCACCGGCGTGCCGGCCTTCAGCGGCGTGGCCCCGAGCAGCGAGCGCGTCCCGACCTTCACCGAGGTGACTGACACCTGGGCCGGGCGCCGGAGCAGCACGTTCGTGGTGAGGTTGACGGTCCCGCCGGGGGAGGTGCTCGTCTTGTCGGCCGTGACGTCGGCGAAGAGCCCGGCGCAGGCGACCACCGTGGCGTCGAGCTCGGCGAGCTTCTGCTCCTTCCACGGGTTCTCGGGCATCTTGCGGAGCTCGGCCCTCGCGGCGAGCAGCGCCGGGATGGACGCCTCGGGAGTCCCGGTGCGGAACGCCTGACGGGCGCGCTTCAGCTCGGTCACCAGACGCGAGCTTCCCGGAACGCGAGACCAGTCCATCGCCACGCCGTCCAGCGGGCTTCCCTTCATCGCGTCGCCGGCGAGCGGATGGAACGCCTCGGGCGTCGGCCCACGGCGGCGGGCTGCCCCGAAGCCCTGGCTCTTGTGGTTGCTGCGGCTGTCCGCGGCGAGCTCGGGATAGGAAACGCCGAGCCACGGGTCGTACTCGCCGACGTCGAGGTGCGGCAGCGTCGCCAGCTCGGCGTCGGACTTCCCGAAGAAGCCGCTCTCGTTCCACACCACGCGCCGCGCCTTCCACGGCCCGAGTCGGCGGTGCTCGGCGTCCGGCATGTACGACGGGTCCGCGGCGAGGGTGAACGCCTCCACCGCCAGCTTCGCCGAGGCGGTGTGGTGGCCGTGGGTGTCGCCGTCCTCGGGCGGGAAGCGGGTGATGATGACGTCGGGACGGAGGCGGCGAATGGCGAGGACGACGTCGGCCAGGACCGCGTCGTGCCCCCAGATGCGCAACGCCTCCTCCGAGCTCTTCGAGTAGCCGAAGTCGCGCGCACGGGTGAACAGTTGCTCGGCGCCGTCCATCGCCCGCGCGGCGAGCAGCTCCTGGGTGCGGATGAGACCCAGCCCCGGCCCCAGCTCGGGTCCGATGAGGTTCTGCCCACCGTCGCCCCGCGTCACCGACAGGTAGCCCGTTCGAAGCAGCGAATGGTTGGAAAGGTAGGCCAGGAGCCGGGTGTTCTCGTCATCAGGGTGGGCCGCGACGTAGAGGACGCCACCCACGACCAGCAACCGATCGAGCCAGCGTTCCAGCCGCGCTCCATCGGGCTGGGAGGGGCGCAGGGTGGGCGCAGCGTTCGCGGTGGACAGCAGCAGGGTGAGGGCCATCGGGGCAAGCGCGGCTCGGCGCGCGCGTTTGGACGGGTGCATGGGCACTGGTACGGTGCAATCTGGCATGGCTTCGGACTTCTTCGCGCAGTTCATCGCCGGGGAAGCTGACGCCGCGGCGCTCCTTCCTTCCCGGCCGATGGAGCCGGCGGCGTGGGACGAATCGGTGGCGCGCGCGGGTCGCCGCCGGACGATGCAGGGAGTGGTCGCTGAGCTGCAGCGACAGGCAGCCGCGCTCCCGCCGTCACCGTCCCGCGACGCGGCCATCGCCGCGCTCGACCGCCCGGGCGCCACCTGCGTCGTCACCGGGCAACAGGTCGGCGTCTTCCTCGGTCCGATGTACACGGTGCACAAGGCCGCCAGCGCGGTGGCGCGGGCACGCTGGCTGGCCGAACGCTCGGGCCGCCCTTGCATTCCGGTCTTCTGGCTGCAGACCGAGGACCACGACTGGGCCGAGGTGGCCCGCTTCGACGGCTTCGTTCGCGGCGCCTGGGTCCGCGGGACCCTCGCCGCCGAGCCGGGCACCGACGACCGGGTGTCGCTGGCCCATCGCCGCCTCGGCGTCGACGTGGAGGTCCACCTCGCCTCCGTCTCCCGCGCCCTGGCGCCGCTCCCCCACGGGCCGGAAGTCTCCGCGCTCCTCGCGCGCCACTACGTGGCAGGACGGTCCCCCGGCGCGGCGTTCGCCGGCGTGCTCGCCGAGCTCTTCGCCGACGAGGGGCTGGTGCTCCTCGACCCGCGGACCCCGGCGATGGCGGCACGCGCGGCGCCGGTGCTCGAGCTCGCCCTCGACGAGGGAGAGGCCATCGGGGCGCTGCTCGCCGAGCGCGCGGCAGTCCTCGAGGCCCGCGGCTTCCAGGAGCAGATCTCCACCCGGGCCGACGCCTCGCTGGCCTTCTTCCACCCCGCCGGGCCGGAGGGTCCCCGGTTCCGGCCCGACCGCGACGGTGACGGCCTCTGCACGCCGCTGGGGCGGGTGACCCGCGCGGAGCTGCGGGCCCGTCTCGCCGCCGACCCGCTCTGGTTCAGCACCTCGGCGCTGCTCCGCCCGCTGGTGCAGGACACGCTCCTGCCGACCGCGGCGTATCTCGGCGGTCCGGCGGAGTGCACCTACTTCGCCCAGCTTCCTCCGGTGTACGCCCGCGCCGGCCTCGAGCTGCCGATGATCGCCCCCCGCGCGCGCTTCCGGGTGGTGGACCCGTGGACGGCCGGGGTGCTGGATCGCCTCGGCCTGCAGCCCGAGGACGCGGAGCAGCCCGTCCACACGCTCGCTGCGCGGCTCCGTGCCTGGCCCTCGTGGATGGATGGTGGGATGCGCGACCGGCTGATGGCCTCCGTGGAGCGACAGCTCGAGGCGCTCCGGCCGGAGGCCCAGGCGCTCGACCCCGCGCTCTCCCGCGCCGTGGACAAGACCCGGGCGCACGTGGCCCGCGGAATCGACCGCTTCATCGGCCGGCTCCAGCGGGCGGCGCTGGTCCGGAGCGGCGAGGGCACCGGCTTCCTCGAGGCGCTGACCCAGGCGACGACCGCGCTCCACCCTGCCGGGCGCCCGCAAGAAAGAGTGCACGGCTTCTGGGGCGTCGCCGCCGAGGTCGGACCACGGGCGCTGGTCTCCAGCCTGGTCTCCGCCGCGGCCTCGCTCTCCCCCGAGCCCAGGACGGTGCGGCCGTGAAGGGGCTCGGCGTCGGCATCGCCTGCTTTCCCACCGTCGGTGGAAGCGGCGTCGCGGCCTCGCAGCTCGCGATGCAGCTCGCGGCCCGCGGCCACCGGATCCACGTCTTTGCCTCCGCAGTTCCGGTCCGGCTGGCCGGCGACGGACCGTGGACGGTGCACCTCGTGGAGAGCTCGCCGCGGCCGTCGCCCGACGCGGTGAACCAGCCACTGGCGCTCGCCCAGGAGATGGCGGCAGTCTCGGCGCGCGAGTCGCTGGACGTCCTGCACGTGCATTACGCCCTGCCCCACGGACCGGCAGCGCTCCTCGCCCGGGAGCAGCTGCGCCGCCAGGGCCGGCGAGCCCCCGCGCTGGTCACCACCCTCCACGGCACCGACGTGACCGGGGTGGGGAGCGACGCCGTCGCCCGAGCACAGGTCCGCGACACGGTGCTGGGGAGTGACGTGGTCCTCACTCCGTCGGAGTGGCTGCGGCGGCGCGCGGTGGAGCTGCTCGCGCTGCCGGCCCACGTCCACGTCGAGGTGCTCCCGAACTTCGTGGACCCCGAGGCGTTCCATCCGCTGGACAACGGCTCGGGCGAGGTGCCGGCCCTGTTCCCGGCGCTGGACTGGACCCCGGCGCGACGGCCGGCGGTCCTCCTCCATGCCTCGAACTTCCGGCCGGTGAAGCGCGTCGGGGATGCGGTCCGCGCCCTCGCCGAGGTGCGGCGGTTCCGTCCGGCGGTGCTGGTGCTGGTGGGCGACGGCCCCGAGCGCGCTGAGGTCGAGGCGCTGGCGAGCTCGCTGGGCGTGCGCGACGCGGTGGCCTTCCTCGGCGAGCGTCGCTCGCTGGGCGATCTCTTCGCCCACGCCGACGTGTTCCTGCTCCCCAGCGACCAGGAGAGCTTCGGGCTCGCCGCGCTCGAGTCGCTCGCTTCCGGCGTCCCGGTGGTGGCGAGCGACGTGGGTGGCGTGTCCGAGGTGGTGACGCAGGGCGAGACCGGCTGGCTCGTCCCGGCACGGGACCCGACCTCGATGGCCCGGGCGGTGGTGTCGCTCCTCGCCGACCCGGCGCGGGCCACCGCGATGCGTCGCGCGGCGCGGCAGTCGGCGGTCGCCAAATTTCGGCCGGGGCCCATCGTCCGCCGCGTCGAGGCCTTGTACGCCGAGGTGCTCGCCCGCCGGTCCACGGGCTCGACATCGTCGGTCTGAGACCGTGGATCACCGCGGCGGACGGTGGGAGGGTCATGGCCCCCATGTCCTCGCTCGGCACGATGATGGACTTCCCGCTCACCCTCGACCGGGTGCTGTCCCGGGGCGAGCGAATGTTCCCCGAGGTCCCGGTGGTCTCGCGCCTCCCGGACCGCTCGCTGCACCGGGCGACGTACGGGACGGTCGCGAAGCGAGCCCGCGCCCTCGCCGAGGCGCTCGCGCGCGCCGGTCTCCGCCCGGGTGACCGCGTGGCGACGCTGATGTGGAACCACGCCGCGCACCTCGAGACGTACCTCGGGGTTCCGCTCGCCGGCGGGGTGGTCCACACGCTGAACCTCCGGCTCTCCCCCGAGGAGCTGGCCTTCATCGTCGGGCACGCCAACGACCGCTTCCTGCTCGTCGACGAGGTGCTTCTGCCGCTCTGGGAGAAGGTCCGCCCGCGCGTGGCCGTGGAGAAGGTGGTGGTGGTCTCGGCCTCGCAGGGCGGGGAGTACGAGGCGCTGCTCGCAACCGCCACCGGTCGCTGGACGCCGCCGCCGCTCGCGGAGAGCGACCCCTGCGGCATGTGCTACACGTCCGGGACCACCGGGCAGTCGAAGGGCGTCGTCTACACCCACCGCAGCACGATGCTGCACACGCTCACTGCCGGGCTCCCCGACACGCTGGGCATCCGGCACGCCGACGCCGTGATGCCGGTCGTCCCCATGTTCCACGCCAACGCCTGGGGCCTGCCCTACGCCTCGGTGATGACCGGAGCAAAGCCGGTGTTCCCCGGCCCGGCGCTCGATCCCGAGTCGCTGCTGGACCTCATGGTCAGCGAGCAGGTGACGATGTCCGCCGGCGTGCCCACGGTGTGGATCGCCGTGCTCGAGGCGCTGGACCGCGAGCCGCACCGCTGGCCGCTCGCGCCCGAGCTGCGGTTGATCGTCGGAGGTTCGGCGGCGCCCGAGTCACTGCTCCGCGGCTTCGACCGCCACGGCATCACCGTGCTGCACGCCTGGGGGATGACCGAGATGTCCCCGCTCGGCTCGGTGTGCCACCTCGGGCCGGAGGCGCCGTCGCTCGACGAGGCCGGACGCTACCGGCAGCGCGCCCGCCAGGGCCGCGCCTCGCCGCTGGTGGAGATCCGCGCGGTCAACGAGAGCGGCGAGGTCCCCTGGGACGACCACACGATGGGCGAGCTTCAAGTGAGAGGCCCGTGGGTGACCGCCCGCTACCACGACAACGAGGAAGCGAAGGACCGCTGGACCCCCGACGGCTGGTTCCGCACCGGAGACGTGGTCACCCTCGACGCCACCGGGAGCATCAAGCTGACCGACCGCACCAAGGATCTGGTCAAGTCCGGCGGCGAGTGGATCTCCTCGGTGGATCTGGAGAACGCGCTGATGGGGCACCCCGCGGTCAAGGAGGCCGCGGTGGTGGCAGTGGCTCACCCGCGCTGGGGCGAGCGGCCGCTGGCCACCGTGGTGCTGAAGACCGGCGCGCGGGTGACCGAGGCCGAGCTCCAGGAATGGCTCCGCTCGAGGTTCCCGAGGTTCTGGGTTCCCGACGCCGTCGTCTTCGCCGAGGCCATCCCTCGCACCTCGGCGGGTAAGTTCAAGAAGTCCGAGCTTCGCGAGAGGTACGAGGGCTGGACCTGGACGACCTCGCCTACTTCTTCCAGCTGACCAGCGCCTTGGCGACGTCGTCCGCCGCGAAGAAGTTGGGCGAGGCCTTTCCCATCGTCTGCGCCTTCTGAGCCAGGGCGAGCGCCTCGGAGTCCTTCCCTGCGGCGTGGAGCAGCTGGGCCTTGGTCCAGAGGTTGTTCCACGTCTCCTTCAGCTTGATGGAGCGGTCCACCAGCTGCATCGCCAGCGCGGGCTCGGTGTTCGCGGCCAGCAGATAGCGGGCGGCCGCGTTGTACGGCCCCCACTCGTCACTCTTGAGCGTGCGGATCTGCGCCATGACCCGGTCCTTGGTCCCGGTGGTGAACTTCACGCCGACCCGCTGGGTCTCCCACTCCATCGCCAGGGTGCCCTTCTCGTCGTCGAAGTCGATGACGGTGAAGGCCAGCCTCTCTCGAAGGGGGATGGTGGACACCGTCGCCGGGACCCGGAGCGCGTCCTCGCTCTGCTTGTACTCGTCCGATCCGGCCTGCTCGAGGTTCTTGCTGAGGATGAAGGTCCACCCCGACTTCTGCGGGAGGAGGAACACGCAGTAGCTGCCCGCAGCCACCGGCTTGCCCTCGATGGAGATGGGGGTGGAGACGGTCAGCTTCGTGCACTCGTTGGCGCCGGCGCGCCAGACCTTGTCGAAGGGGACCACCTCGCCCCAGATCTTCCGGCCCTTCACCCCGGGAGCCGAGTAGGCGACGGTGATCTCGGTGGTCCCCACGGTCTGGGTCACCGACCCGTGCGGGCTGGGGCGAGGAAGGTCGAGCTTCGACGTCGTCTGGGCGAACGCGGCGCCACCGACGGTGAGGGCGAGGAGCAGAAGACGGGTGCAACGCAGCACGGGTGCCTCCCGGGCATCGAGGGGGCGCGCAGCATAGGCCAGGCGCCGGTCCGGAAGGCGGTCGAAGTCACTGGCAGATGTGGCTGCAGCGCGTGGGGGTCACCTCGTTGGAGACGTCGGTGCACGACTCGCCGGCGTCGGCGTTGATGCAGGCCGAGGCGCTGGAGGCGTCGTAGCTCGTGCCGCTCGGGCGTCCGGTGGTCGGCAGGTGCGCTTCGGAAATACCGGCTGGGCCACTGCACGGGCCTTTCATCCTGGCTCGGGCTGGGTACGCTGCCCCCCGAACCAGGGGACGCTGAGGTGGCGGCGCGAGACGCCGCTCGATGAGGCTCGGCGCGACCCCTCCGGAGGTGGTCCCTGACGACGCTCACGTTCCTGGCGGTCTCGATGCTGGCGGCGACTCCGGCGCATCCCAGCGTGGAGGCCGCGCTCTCCGAGCTGAACCAGCGGGTGGAGTTCAAGCGGGTGGCGATCTCGCCCGACGGGCAGCAGCTGGCGTGGGTGGAGGCGGCGCCGACTCCGCACGGACCCTCGGGCAGGCTGAAGATCATCCGCCTCGCGGCCCGCGGGGGCGGCGCGCCGGTGCGCATCACTGCCGCGCGCGACGGGGCGGACCACGAGGAGGACGAGCCCGTCTTCTCACCTGACGGGAAGCGGCTGGCCTTCCTCTCCGACGCGGAGAAGAGCGGCCAGCCCCAGCTCTACGTGGCCGACGTCGCCAGTGGCGCGATTCGCCGGCTCACCCAGGCCGGCGGCCATCTGGAGCGGCCGCTGTGGTCGCCGGACGGCAAGCGCCTGTCGGTGCTGTACCTGGAGGGCGAGGCGGACGCGATCGGTCCCCTCGGTCCGGCGGTCCGGGAGACCGGGGTCATCGGCTCGGTGGTCCGCGAGCAGCGCATCGCGCTCGTTCCCGCCGAGGGCGGGACGCTCTCTCCCGTGTCGCCGGACGACCTCTTCGTCTACGAGTACGCCTGGAGCCCGGACGGGACCGCCTTCGCCGCCACCGGAGCGCACGGCTCGGGCGACGACAACTGGTGGAGCGCCGAGCTCTACGTCATCCCCGTGTCGGGGGGAGTCGCGCGGGTGCTCCACCACCCGGCGCTGCAGATCTGCGAGCCAACCTGGAGCCCGGACGGCAAGCGCGTCGCGTTCATCGAGGGGCTGATGAGCGACTTCGGAGCGAACGGCGGCGACGTCCTGGTGTTGCCGGCGGGCGGCGGGAAGCCGAGCAATCTGACGCCGGGGATGCGCGCGTCGGCGGCGCAGCTGTCCTGGACGCGAGATGCCGGCCTCGTCGCGGTGGCCACCGTCGGCGGGGACAGCGCCTTCTTCCGCGTCGATCCCGACCGGCCGGGCACGCCCGAGACCCTGTGGCGCGGATCCGAGCAGGTGCTCGCGCGATGGACGAGCTCCGCCGCGTTCGCCGCCGACGGAGCGACGGTGGCCCTGACCCGCGAGAGCGGAACCCAGCTCCCCGAGGTCTGGGTGGGGCCCATCGGTCGCTGGACCCAGCGCTCGCAGTCCAACGCCCGGTTGAAGAGCCCGGCCGCTCGCGTCGAGAACCTCCGCTGGAAGAGTGACAGGTGGGACGTTCAGGGCTGGCTGTACCTGCCGGCCGAGGACATCTGGCCAGGGAAGCGGCCGCTGGTGGTGAACGTGCACGGCGGTCCGGCGTCCGCGGCGAAGAACAAGTTCGACGAGAAGATCCTCCTCCTGGTCAGCCAGGGCTACGCCGTCCTCGCGCCCAACCCCCGCGGCAGCTTCGGGCAGGGAGAGGACTTCACCCGCGCCAACGTGAAGGACTTCGGACACGGCGACCTCCGCGACATCCTCGCCGGGGTCGACGCCGCCGCGCGCAGCCCGAGAGTCGACGGCACACGGGTGGGGATTCGCGGCCACAGCTACGGCGGCTACATGGCGATGTTCGCCGTGACCCAGACAACGCGCTTCAAGGCGTCGATGGCCAGCGCCGGCATCGCCAACTGGGTGAGCTACACCGGCCAGAACAAGATCGACCAGTGGATGCTGCCGTACTTCGGCAAGAACGTGTACGCGGACCGGGCGGTCTACGCGAAGAGCTCCCCGATCGAGTTCATCTCCCGGGTGAAGACGCCGACCCTGGTCCTGGTGGGCGAGCGGGACGCCGAGTGCCCCGCGCCGCAGAGCTACGAGTTCTGGAAGGGGCTGAAGAGCTTCGGCGTTCCCACCGAGCTGGTGGTCTACGCCGACGAGGGGCACCACTACCGCGACCCGGCCCACGTGCTGGATGCCTCCCAGCGCGAGGTGGCCTGGTTCGACCGGTACCTCGGAAGCCCCCGGCAGTCCCCGGCGCGGTGAGCGAGGGCTCGGTTTGCGTGGCTCTCCTCCGGGAAGGGCCCCCGGGTCGACCCGGTCCTCCTCGTCTGGCATCCTGCGCGGCGTCGACCGCATGTCCGATCTTCCCCACAACCGAATCGACGACGTCCGGATTGCGCGCCTCCGTCCGGTCCTCCCCCCCGCCATCCTCATCGAGCAGCTCCCGCTGGGGCCCGACGCCGAGAGCTTCGTCTACTCCTCGCGGCGAGAGGTGAGCGCCATCCTCCACGGCCTCGACCACCGGATGCTGGTGGTGGTCGGCCCGTGCTCCATCCACGACGTGGACGCGGCCCGGGCCTACGCCGAGCGCCTCGCCGCGGCCGAGCGCGGGCTCTCCGACGCGCTGCTGCTCGTCATGCGGGTCTACTTCGAGAAGCCGCGCACCCGGGTGGGGTGGAAGGGGCTGATCAACGACCCGCACCTCGACGGGAGCTTCCGGATCAACGAGGGCCTCACTCTCGCCCGGGGGTTGCTGGTGGGGCTCGCCGAGCAGCGCGTGCGCGCCGGTTGCGAGTTCCTCGACACCATCACCCCGCAGTTCCTGGCCGACACCGTCTCCTGGGGAGCGATCGGCGCCCGGACCACGGAGAGCCAGGTGCACCGCGAGCTGGCCTCGGGCCTCTCGATGCCGGTGGGCTTCAAGAACGGCACCGAGGGCAACGTTCGCATCGCCGTCGATGCGGTGACCGCCTCCGGTCATCCTCACTGTTTCCTCTCGGTCACCAAGCAGGGGCTGGCGGCCATCGTCGAGACCAAGGGCAACCCGGACACCCACCTCATCCTGCGCGGCGCGACCACCGGCCCCAACTACGACGCCGAGTCGGTCGCTGCCGCCTGTGCCGGACTGCGCGACGCGGGCCAGCGTCCGCGCCTGATGGTGGACTGCTCGCACGGCAACAGCGGGAAGGACCCTCGCCGGCAGATGGTCGTCGCCGCGGAGCTCGCCCGGCGCCGCGCCGAGGGAGACGAGGCGGTGTTCGGTGTGATGCTGGAGAGCCACCTGGTCGAGGGGCGTCAGGCCCCGGCGCCGCGGAGCCAGCTCACCTACGGGCAGAGCATCACCGATGCCTGCCTCGGGTGGGAATCGACGGAGGAGGTTCTCCACCGCCTCGCCGAGGCGGTCCGGGCCGGCCGGGCGCGTGCCGACGGACCTCGCGCCGCGGTCTGAAGGCCCGGGGGGGCGTCCCTACTTGAAGTG
>Ga0081540_1000476_pt1 | contig 39327 bp, 32 predicted proteins | sample TabmetS2T1R1_FD_71024 | JGI IMG/M metagenome (GOLD analysis project Ga0081540, IMG submission 71024) | Tabebuia heterophylla rhizosphere microbial communities from the University of Puerto Rico - S2T1R1 | ecosystem: Host-associated > Plants > Roots > Rhizosphere ...
TGGCATAGGTTATCGCGGCCCCGATCGGTTGATTGATCTCATGGGCGATCGAAGCCGTGAGCTGTCCCATCACCGCAACACGGTTCGCGTGTGCCAGTTCCATCTGCGTCTCGCGATAACGCCGCTCGTTCTCGCGAGCCTCGGCTTCGGCACGCTTGTGCTCGCTTAGATCCAGCACGAACACAACACCTTGGTCTTTTCGTTCATCGAAAGCAACCGAGCCGATCAGCACGGGCACGCGGCTGCCGTCCCTGCGGAAGTACTCCTTCTCGAAGGGCTGGACGACTCCCGTACTCTTCATTTCTGCGTGTGCTCGCGCGGTGCGGTCGTCCCATTCCGGTGGGGTCAGGTCCAACAAGCGCAACCGGCCCGAGACGAGGTCCTCCCGTTCGTATCCTACGGTTTTAAGGAAGAAGTCATTGGCCTCGATGATGCCGACCTTCCACGAGTACAAGAAGATTCCGATAACATTCGAGTCAAAAAGGCGGCTGAACTTTGATTCCCGTTCCTGAAGCTCGCGGTACAGGCGAGCGTTGTCGAGCGATGTCGCTGCCTCTATGGCAAGAAATCTCAGAACGGCAACTCGCGCGGGCGTAAATACACGCGGTGCGAGATTGTTCTCGAGATACAGCAGCGCGACCAGCTTGCCTTGCTTCATGAGCGGCAGACACAGAACCGACCGGGCGTGCTTGCGATGGATATACGCCTCATTGATAAACGCGCCACCCGCCGAGGCATCATCGAGGATGACGTTTTCCCGTGTGCGTGCGGCGTAGCGAACGACGGATTCCGGCATTTCAACCCCGGACATTGGCGTGTCTTGGAGATCGATCGTTATCAAGGTGCCAGCCGTCGTCGCTTCTGCCTGAATTCGCAGCTCCGACCCTCGTGGCAGAAGCAGAAGTCCACGTTCCGCGCCAGCGTGCTCGACAGCGGTACGCAATAGCGTGTCGATGAGCGTCTCCAGCACGATCTCACCGGACACGGTTTCCGATACCTTGAGGACCGTCGCAAGGTCCAACTGCTCAACCGGCGCGCCGATCGTACTGTTCGGGCTGAGTACAGCTTCTCTCTCTCGCAGGTGTGGATACATCGCGTCGAGTTGCCACACCTTGGCATCGGCTCCCCAACGGGCATAGGCGTCGCGAGCATTCCGCAGATACATGCGCGCAATCTCTTCGAAACCACGGTCCGCATAGAAGCCCGCGGCAAGTTCGTAGGCGAGGGCCTCATTGTGAATAAAGCCGTTTGCGCGGGCTGAGCTGATCGACCGTTCGTAGAGGCGCATCGCATCAAAATCTCGGCCGTCTAACCGGGCGATTTCGGCGCCGACCAGCGCAGCACGATTCTCGAAATTCTCCGGGCAATTCTCCGCCCAGACCTGGAGTTGCCGATGATGCGCAGCGATCGCGCCTAAGTGCTGCTGCTCGGCGTCGGCCATTCGAGAGACTGCGGCGAGGGAGAGCGCCGCATAAAAGTGATATCCGGCCGCTTCCCGGGGGGTTAACGGCGTCCAATCTGGTCGTTGCAGCTTCGATAGAGCCTCGAGGGCCGACGCATAGTCGCCGGCGAAAAAGCGAGCCCGCAGTTTGAAGGCCCAATATATGCACTCGGCGCGCCACAAATTCGGGTTGGCGGAAAAGTGACGTTCTGTCCGAAGCTCGTTGAACTGGTCATCATCGAAGGAACCAAATCTATGCGTCAGGCCGCGCAACGTCCGGACAAGGCCGAGCGCCGCAGCAATGATGTCCGTCATGAATCCGAACTGCATCCGCTGGGCGAACGCGAGGCCCTTCTCGCCCTCGCTTTGCACCTCGGCGAGCAGCGCGCCCGTCTCGAAAAAATTCCCGGTCAGATTGCTGCAGCTATAGGCCGCAAAAGTGAGATCACCGCTCCTATTTGCGATTTCGAAAGCACGACGGAGCACATCAAGCGCTTCCCGAAAGTGCCTTGTCCATGGCACGACGTGACCTCCAAAGATCAGGTAGGTGGCGGCTTGGAAGCGCTTGAGCTTCTCGACAAGCGCGTAGCCGACCTCGCCAAAGCGGAATCCCGTCTTGTAGTCGCCGAATTGGAGGCCGGCGACCATGCCCAGCTGTACATAAGCGACGCACGATCCATCGCTGTTTCCTCTCTCAAGACTGAGATTGACGGCCCTACAGATAACCAAGGAAAGAAGGTTTATGTTCATAAATAGAGCAGGGGCCACGAGCTTCGTCAGAACATCCATCGTTGCGAGGGATGTCGCATCGCTCATCAAAGGTAGCCCAACAAGTTCTTCGATTCTGCGGTCTCCCAGCTGGGACAAAATGCGATCGTATTCGCCTCGGGCTTCCTTTTCCGTTGGGGCTGGCGACCATTGGACGCCGAGATGCTGGAGGTAGCCGAGACCGACTTCCACAGCGCGACCGGCTTGATCGAGTGTTGTATTTACATCCATGCGCAAGCATGCGACGGCAGCCCGTTCGATCGTATCGGCGGCGCGCATCGATAGTGCGGCCAAGCGCTCCTCCGCGGTCGCAGGATCGCCTGTCAGGAACTCGCATTCGGCCCGGTTCAATTCAAGCGCGAGGGCGAGATCATGCCGGCGTTCCCAGCGATCCTCCGCCAGCATTTCCGCACCAGCAACTAGGTAGGTAAGAGCCGAAACATAGGCCGAGGATGCCTTTGCGCGCTTGCCTGCGATCAGGTTGAGTTCGGCAAGTCGTTCGCGCTCGTCTTTCAAAGTCATGAGCTGCGAGCCACGATTGAGCTGATTGACGATCTCGAAGATCGCCTTGTCTTGCTGCAAGGGCGGCGTGTGCGTAACCAGCAGCCTACCGATGCGCAGGTGCTCCTCGGCCCGCGTACCCTCGGGAATGAGCGCATACGCGGCTTCCTGTACCCGGTCGTGCACGAACTTGTAGGAGTCGTCTAGGCGCTCCATCAACTGGAGGCGAACTGTTTCCCCGAGATCGGCGTAGACCTGGTGCTTGGATGTCCCGAGCACGAGAGAGAGCGTCGTCACATCGGCGCTGTGGCCGAGGCAGGCTAGCGCAACCAAAGCCTTCCGCTCCTCGTCGCGCAAACCCCTTAGCTTGCCGACCATTAGTTCGACGACGTTCTCGGTATAGCCCTTGGCGTGGATGAGACTGAGATCCCAGCGCCACCGCACATTTTCATGATCGAATGTAAGCAGTCCTTCTTCGCCAAGCGCGTGCAGAAACTGGATCAAGAAAAACGGATTGCCGCCTGTCTTATCATGCATCAGCCGCGCCAGCGAAGTGGCGTGTGTTGGCTCGCAGCGAAGTGCATCCGCTGTAAAGCGGGTGACGGCGTCGAGGACGAGGGGCGCGAGGCTGATCTCATGCACCAGCGCGCTTCCTTGGCGGATTACTTCGAGCTTGTGGCTCAGCGGATGCGTGGCATCGACCTCATTGTGTCGATAGGCGCCGATCAGCTGCAGATGCTGCAGATCTGGCCTGGTTGTCAGATCCTCCAACAGGTCCAACGTTGCCGCATCCAGCCATTGCATGTCGTCGACGAACAGAGCAAGAGGATGGTCCGGCCGGGCGAAGACTCCGATGAAGCGCCGAACCACAAGCTGGAAACGCCGTTGCGCATTCTTAGGCGAGTTCTCTGGAACCGGCGGCTGATCACCGATGATCAACTGCAGTTCGGGAACGAGATCGACCATAAGCCGGCCGAGCGGACCCAGCGCTTCGCGGAGAGCATCACGCCATGGCGCCAGGTCGGCCTCGCTCTTCGCGAGAAGATGCTTGATAAGACTGTCGAAAGCCTGAGCGAGCGTCGCGTAGGGGATATCGCGCTTATGCTGATCGAACTTGCCCGAAGCGAAGAGCCCGCCAATCGGGACCAGAGCCGTATGCAGCTCGTGGACCAGGGCGGATTTGCCGATACCAGAATATCCGGAGATCAATACCAGTTCCGGCGCGCCGCTTTTGGCGACGCGATCGAACGAGGCGAGCAGCTCTTCGATCTCGTGCTCTCTCCCGTACAACTTCTCTGGAATTACAAGACGGTCCGGCTTGTCGTCTTCGCCGAGACTGAAGTATTCGATCCGGCCTCGCGCTTCCCATGCGGCAAGGCAGCGCTGGAAGTCGTTCTTGAGGCCGGCCGCCGTCTGATAACGCTCCTCGGCGGTCTTGGCGAGCAGCTTCATGATGATCGCCGAGACGACGCCAGGCACCTCCTTGACTCGTTCGGCAGGCGGCACGGGCTGCCTTGCGATGTGGCAGTGCACCCATTCCATGGGATCGGCCGCAGCAAACGGCAGCACGCCTGTGAGCATCCGGTAAAACGTGACGCCGAGTGCGTACAGGTCACTTCGGCAATCGATCGAGCGGTTCATGCGTCCGGTTTGTTCCGGCGCCATATAGGCGAGGGTGCCAGCGATCCTGCCGGGGGGATCGAACTGCTGTCGCTCGCGTGTAAGGCGCGACGCGATGCCAAATCCCGTGAATCTGACCTCCTCACGCGCGAGGTTCACCAGGATATTTGCCGGCTTGAGGTCTTTGTGGACGAGCCCGCGCTGATGGACGTGTGTGAGGGCCGCAACGATCGCAATGGCCACGTGCAGAAAGCGACCCAACTCCATTGGCGCGCCGAGTAACGGGTCGAGCGGCAGACATCCGGGATCTTCGAGCATCAGCATGGTTCGACCGCGCTCGCGGATCAGCTTGAGCGGCCGCACGGCCCAAGCCCTGTCCAACTCCTCCCTCAGGGCGTATTCGTGAGCAAGTCGATCAAGGCTGGCCGGCGTCGGATGCTCGGCGGTGAGCCTTACAATCAGAACGTCGCTGAGCATGCCGTCGGCGTTCGGCCGCCGTTCGCGGCAGAAGACGCGTTCGCCGTCTTCCCACAAGACTTCGAAGCTATCGTCTCCCTTGGTGTGGACTCGAGAGGAGGCGCTCATTTGCCGGACTCCGGGGTCTGGCTGGTGGCCGTCACTGGGCTGAGAAGCGCTAAGCTTTCGTCTGCCTCGTGTGGCCGGTGTACTCCTAAAGAATAGCTTACCACAGCCGGCATCGGAGCGCTCGCAGAGGCAACAGCAAAAAGCGAGATAAAGTCGCCGCAATTATGTTGCCGGCCAACGACCAAAAAAAGCAAATGGCAAGGCGAAGGAACCATTGCACCACCATTGGCTTCATTGACACACGACGCCGTCTGTCGTTCGAGGCTCCGAGCGACATCGTGGCTCTCAGCAAGCGAGACATGATAATCTCGGGTGGAGTGAACATCCGGCCTGCCGAAATCGCGGGCGTGCTTCGAAGCTGTTCGGGTATTCGTGACTGTGCGGTTTTCGGCATTCCCGACGACAGGTTCGCTAGCGCACTACGCCGCCATTCAACGCGACGCGGGCGCTGTGCTTGCAGCGGGATTACACGACTGACAATCGATAGGCGTGCCGGGCGTTCGCCCCGAACGCCTTGTCACGCACGTGCGGGCCAAGCTTCGTCAGGCATTCCTCGAGCGCGCTCTTGATCTCGCCATAGCTGCCGGCGAGCAGACACACCGGCCAATCGGAACCGAAGATCAGGCGATCCTCGCCAAAACATCTGGCGGCGTGCTCGACCAAGGGGAACAGGCGAGCCCAGTCCCAATCATTCCACTTGGCCTCGGTGGCGAGACCTGAAATCTTGCACCAGACATTGCCGCACGCGGCGAGCGCCGCGAGACGATCGGCCCATTCACGGCTGAAGCCGTCGGCGATCGGAGGCTTGGCGGCGTGGTCGAGGACGAGCCGCGCATGCGGAAAGGCTTGCGCCGTAGCGATTGCGGCCGGCAATTCGCGCGTGCGCACCAGGAGATCATAGGCGAGATCGCGCGCGAATACCGCTTGCAAGCCGTACTGCACGTCCTCGCGCAACAACCAATCGGGATCGGACTCGTCGTGCACCTGGTGACGAATCCCGACCAGCTTGTCGCCACCGGACGAAGCACGCAGCCGGTCGAGGGTTTCGCCGACCGCGCCGTCCGTGAGGTCGACCCAGCCGACCACGCCAACGACAAAGGGCGTGGCCGCGGCGAGGCGCAGAAACTCTTCAGTCTCGCCGATCAACGAGCGGCATTGCACCAGAATGCTGGCATCGATCCCGTTCGCGCGAAGCGATGGCGCGAGATCGGATGGACCAAAGGCGCGGCGGATCGGCGCGAGCTCGGCCGCGTCCATCCAGGGGTAGTCGGCCCGCGCCGGGTCCCAGAAATGCTGATGGCCGTCGATCACCATGTCACGCTCCGCCAGGCAACGGCGCCCGTGCATCGACCAGCTTGCGCGCGCGCAGCTCCTGCCAGAAGCTTGGAGGCACCAGCATCTCCGCCATGGCGATATTCTCGGCGACTTCCGCAGCTGTGCGCGCGCCCTGCAATGCGACCGTCACCGCCGGGTGAGCCCTGCAGAACTGGACGGCCGCGGCCTTGAGCTCGGTGCCATGCTTGCGGCACAGCGCCTCCAATTCCAGCGCGCGGGCGACAAGCCCGGCATCGGCGTCCTCATAGTTGAACTTCGCCCGGGTGCGCGGGTCGGCGAGGATGCCGCTGTTGTAAAGGCCGCCGAGAACGATCCCGATGTTCTTGGCGCGACATATCGGAAACAGCGTCGTCAGCGCGTCCTGGTCGAGCAGGGTGTAGCGGCCGGCGAGCAGGAAGCAATCGACCGGCACGGCTTCGGCGAAGCGGGCGAGCATGTCGGACTGGTTCATGCCGGCGCCGATCGCCTTGACCGTGCCATCGTCGCGCAAGCGCATCAAGGCGCGAAAGGCGCCGCTGACGGCATCGTCGTAGTGATCATCCGGATCGTGGACGAGCAGGACGTCGACGCGATCGAGCCCCAGGCGTGCGAGGCTGTCCTCCACCGAACGCATCACGCCGTCGTAGCTGAAATCGAATTGCGGCCGCTCTTCCGGCGTGCCCTTGTAGTGATCGTCTTCCGCTGCGGCACGGGCCGGGCGCAACACGCGGCCGACCTTGGTGGAGATTGCAAAGGAGTCGCGCTGCTGCCGGCGCAGAAAACCGCCCAGGCGACGCTCGGCCAATCCAAAGCCGTAGAGCGGCGCGGTATCGAAGAAGCGGACGCCAAGCGACCAGGCGCGTTCGATCGTCGCCTCCGCATCCGCCTCGCTGACCGGGGCAAACAATCCGCCGAGAGGAGCGGTTCCGAGACCAATCGCCGTGACGTCGAGCCCATCCGCAAGTCGTGTACGCTTCATTCCCAAATCCAAGGTCGAAACCAGCGCTCCCTCTCCTGCAAGCGGGAGAGGGAGCGTAGCGCAGAAACGTTGGGGCTGAGAACGTTCTTACTTCAAGAGTTGAGCGACGTTGTCCTTGGTCACGAGATCAAGGCCGGTATAGATGACCTCGGGCACCTTCTGGCCCTTTTTGATTGCCAGCAAGGCATCCATCGCCTTCTCGCCCATCTCGAAGGGGCGCTGCCCGGTAAGTGCGTTGGAATAGCCGTCACGCAAGAGCTCAAGCTGCATCTTGAGCGTATCGGCGACGACGAGCGTCAGCTTGCCGGCGTCGATGTCCTTTTTGTTCTTGTTGACGAAGGCCTTGTAGCCTTCCGGCGCAAACATGGGCCAGCCGCCGACCGGCACGATCGCGCCAAGATCCGGCGTGGCGGTGCGCAGATCCGCCATCTGCTGCACCGCGAGCGCCGGATCGTCGTTGCAGAAGGTCGGCGAGCCCGCGACCTCGATCCATTTCGACCCCTTCAACGCCTCACGCACGCCGTCGACGCGCTCGGCGAGGTTCTTGGCGCCGGGACCGCCGGAGACGATGGCGTACTTGCCGCCTTCGGGCTTGAGCTCGCGCAATTGCTTGCCGAGCGCGAGGCCAAAGTCCTTGTTGTTGGTGCCGATATAGGCGACTCGCTTCGAACCGGGGGCATCCGCGTCGAAAGTGATGACGGGGATACCGGCCGCGGTCGCCGCCTCGATCGATTTCGTCATCGCCGCGACGTCTGCGACCGAGATCGCAAGGCCATCCACTTTCTGCGTAACGAAATCCTGGATGATCTGCGCCTGCGTAGCCGGCTCATGCTCGACCGGCCCCTTGTAGATGCATTCGACGTTGCCGAGTTCCTTGGCACGCTTCAGGCAGCCGTCGCGCGCGACGTCGAAGAACGGATTGTTCATCGCCTTGGGCACGATCACGAACTTGTAGGTCTGCGCGAATGCCGGGGTGGCCATCAATGCGACGGCGATGCCGGCAAGAAGAAACTTCCTCATTGCTTCCCTCCACACTTTTATGCCTATCCATTTGAACTGACGCCCCCGGAAGGCGGATAGACGACGCGTTCGCTGCCCTTCCGGAGTAATCTCAAATCATGCGTGAGCGGATTCGGTCGACCAGCACAGCCAGGATGATGATCACTCCCACCAGCGTCTGCTGCCAATAGGAGCTGACCTGAGCGAGCACGAGGCCGTTGCGGATCACTTCCAGCAACACGCAGCCGACGATGGCGCCAAGCGGGCCGCCAACACCGCCTGCAAGGTTGGCGCCGCCAATGACGGCTGCAGCAATGATGGTGAGCTCGTAGGACGTCGCCATGTTCGCAGGCGCCGACCCGAGCCAGCCGGAGATGATGATGCCTTGCAGGCCTGCGGCGAGCGCGCAGATCACGTAGACTTCGATCTTGACCCGGACGACCGGAATGCCGGTCAGCTCCGCTGCTTTCTCGTTGCCACCCAGGGCAAAGACGTGGCGGCCGAAGGTTGTATGGTGCAGTACGACCGCCATCACTACGGCAAGGATCACGAGATAGATGAACGGAGCGGGTATGCCGAACAGATCGCCCGAGGTGAGCGCGTAGAAATAATCGGCGTCCGGGCCGCCGGGAAAACTGCCGCGGCCATTGGAGACGACATAGCCGAGGCCGCGCACGATCGACAGCATGCCGAGCGTGGTGACGAAGGGCGACAGCCCGAGCACCGCGATGCAGAAGCCGTTGACGAGACCTGCGATCAGCGCGGTGCAAAGTCCGGCAAGAACGGAGACCAGCAGGATCAGCCCCGGCACATTGGCGACCACGGTCTTGCCGTCCGCGGCAAGATGCACGAACAGCGCTGCGCCGGGCATGCCTGGCGTCGACAGGCCCGACATGACCATGGAGGTGATCATCGCGGAGAAGCACATCATCGATCCCACCGAAAGATCGATGCCGCCGGTGATGATTACGAAGGTGACGCCGAGGGTGGCGATGGCGATGAAGGAGAAGTTCTTCGCCACGTTCTGCATGTTGCCTTCAGTGAAGAAGTACGGACTGGCGAAATGCATCACGACGAGCAGCACCAGCAGCGCGAGCAGAACATAGCCGGTTTGCGAGGCGAAGATGCCGCGCTGCCACCATCTGATACGACCGACATTGGTAAACGAGATCGGGGATTCCAGTGGCAGGGCCATCACGCCGCCTCCTTCGCGCCCGTGATCAGGGCGGTGACTTCCTCGGGACTGGTGTCGCCGATCGGCTTGTCCGCCCGCTTCTCGCCGCGGCGCATGACAACGACGCGATCGCAGACCGCAAAGACATCGGGCATGCGGTGGGAGATCAGCATGACGGCGACACCTTGCTCCTTCAGGCGATGAATGAGGCTCAGGACCTGTTCGACCTGGCGTACCGAGATCGCGGCGGTCGGTTCGTCCATCATCACGAGCCTGGCGTTGGACAGGCGCGTCCGCGCAATCGCAACGGCTTGGCGCTGACCACCCGACATCTGCTTGACGAGATCGTGCGGTCGGGTCTCGGAGCGTAGCTCGCCGAACAGCTCCAGCGCGCGCGCCGCCATCGTCCTGTGATCGAGGAAGGCGAACGGACCTAATTTGCGCTTGAGCTCGCGACCGAGAAAGACGTTGGCCGCCGCCGTGAGATTGTCGGCGAGCGCCAGGTCCTGATAGACGACCTCGATCCCGACCGCGCGGGCATCGATGGGACGATGGAAATGGACCGTATTGCCGTCGAAGCGGATCTCGCCATGGCTTGGACGGAAATTGCCGGCGATGATTTTCACGAGTGTCGACTTGCCGGCGCCGTTGTCACCCATCAGGCCGACCACCTCGCCGGGAAAGACCTGCATGTCGACATCGTGCAGCGCGCGGATCGCGCCGAACTCCTTTCCTACACCCGTCAGTTCCAGAACTGGTTGCCGGTGTTCTTCAGCAGTCGTCATGATGGTCTCGCTCAGACGTAGCGGTTGACGAGAGATTCCAGATATTCCTGACGACCCGAGCGGGGCTGCGGATCAAAGCCGGATGCCAGCGCCCGGTCGGCGAGGTCAGCCAGCGAACGCTGGCCGGCGAGGATCGCGCGACCCTCCGCCTCCGCCCATCCGGCGTAGCGCTCCGCGACCGGCTTCGTCAGCGCGTCGGCATCGAGCATGTCGGCCGCGGCGAGGAAGCCCCGCGCGCAGGCATCCATGGAGCCGACATGGGCGTGGATCAAGTCGTCCGGGTCGATGGATTGACGCCTGATCTTGGCATCGAAATTGAGACCGCCGGTCGTGAAGCCGCCACGGCGCAAAATTTCATGGAACACCAGGGCCAGCTCCGGGGTGTTCATCGCGAACTGGTCGGTGTCCCAGCCGAGCAGGTCGTCGCCGCGATTTATGTCGAGCGAGCCGAACACACCAAGCGCCCCTGCAAGTGCGACTTCGTGCTGGAACGAGTGGCCGGCAAGGATGGCGTGGTTCTGCTCGATGTTGAGTTTGACGTCGTCAAGCAAGTCATAGCGCTGAAGGAAGCCATAACAGGTGGCGACGTCGAAATCATATTGATGCTTGGTCGGCTCCTTCGGCTTGGGCTCGATCAGGATCGGTCCCTTGAAGCCGATCTTGTGCTTGTGCTCGACGACGAGCGAGACGAAGCGGCCGAGCTGATCGAGTTCGCGCTTGATGTCGGTGTTGAGCAGCGTGTCATAGCCCTCACGCCCGCCCCAGAGCACGTAGTTCTGACCACCGAGCCGATGCGTTACCTCCAGCGCGGCACGGACCTGCCCGGCGGCATAGGTGAAAATCTCCGGATCCGGATTGGTCGCCGCGCCCGCCATGTAGCGTCGATGCGTGAACAGATTGGCCGTGCCCCAGAGCAGCCGCACCTTACTTGAGGCCATCTTGTGCTCGAAGAGATCGGCGATGGCGTTGAGGTTGGCAACCGACTCGGCTAGCGAGGCGCCTTCCGGCGCGGCGTCGACATCGTGGAAGGTGAAGAAGGGTACATCAAGCAGGCGGAACAGCTCGAAAGCGACATCGGCCTTGGCGCGCGCCATCGCCATCGCATCGGCGCCACGATGCCATGGCCTCAAGAACGTCTCGCCCCCGAAGGGATCGCCGCCGGGCCAGCAGAACGAGTGCCAGTAGCAGATTGCGAAACGCAGATGGTCCTCGAGCCGCCGCCCGTGAACGATGCGATCCTTGTCGTACCAGCGGAAGGCGAGCGGGCTCCTGACATCGTTGCCGCCATAGGTGACCGGCGCGGTTGCTCCGAAGAATCCTGGTGTCGCATTCACAGGGAGCACTCCTTCAGCGCGGGATATAGTCTTCGCCACTGGTGATAGGCTTCATCATAGGCGGCTGCGGCGGACGCCCGCGGCATGAAGCTCGCAAGGCGCCGTGGACGCGTGCACACCTGTGCGGCATCTTCGCCGGTAGCGGCAAGCCGGCCCAGGCGCGCCGCGCCAAGTGCAGCGCCGACCTCGCCCTCCTCGACGCGGTGCACGGCAATGCCGAGCACGTCGGCGCACATCTGCGCCCACAACGCCGATCGCGATCCGCCGCCAACGAGATCGACCTCGGTGATCGCCGAACTGGCGCCGCCGAGCGCCGCAAGATTGTCGCGCGCCGCGAAGGCGACACCTTCGAGCACGGCCTGGACGATTTGATCGCGTCCGGCCGCACCACGCAGGCCGACGAACGCGCCGCTGGCGGCGGCGTCGTTGTGCGGCGTGCGCTCGCCATCGAGATAGGGCAGGAACCTGACCGGGCTCGGCACCTCGACGCTTTCACCGAGCGGCGCCAACAACGCGGCGGCAGGCGTCGCCATGACGCCGGCGAGCCAGGCGAGGGAGGCCGCGGCCGAGAGCATGACGCCCATCTGGTGCCAGCGGCCGGGCAAGGCGTGGCAGAAGGCGTGCACTGCGGAGGCGGGCGCCGGCGCAAAGCTGTCGGTGACGCGAAACACGACGCCCGACGTTCCCAGCGAGAGGAATGCATCGCCGGGCGCAATCGCGCCGAGGCCGATGGCGCTCGCCGCGCAATCGCCCGCACCGCCGGCGACCACGACATCCGCCGTCATGCCCCAGCGCCTTCCGAATCCAGGCGCGAGCACCGCGCTCACTTCGCTTCCTTCGACCAGGCGCGGCATATGATGAAGATCGAGTCCTGTGGCTTGTAGCAGCTCAGCAGACCAGCGGCGCTGGCCGACGTCGAGCCAGAGCGTGCCCGCAGCGTCCGACATGTCCTCGACCGTTTCGCCCGTAAGGCAGTAGCGGACATAGGCCTTCGGCAACAGCACCTTTGCGACGCGCTCGAACACTTCCGGCTCGTGACGCGCCACCCAAAGCAGCTTTGGCGCCGTGAAGCCCGGCATCGCCAGATTGCCGGCAATTGCATGCAGTGAGGGACAGTGCCGCTCGAGCCGCTCGCATTCGGCATGCGAGCGGCCATCATTCCAGAGGATCGCCGGACGCAGCGGACGGCCGTCATCGCCGAGCAGCGTGGCACCGTGCATCTGGCCTGAAAGGCCAATACTCTGCACCTGCGCGACGTCGCGCGGATGCGCGGATGCGAGATCGTCGACGGCGCCGGTCGCAGCATCGACCCAGTCGTCGGGATCCTGCTCGGACCACAGCGGCGCGGGATGTGACAGCGCAAGCTCGCGCGCGGCCGTCGCGACGATTGCGCCGGCTTCGTTCACAAGCACCGCCTTCACACCGGACGTGCCGATGTCCATTCCGAGATACACGTTGTCATCCTCCCTTCCAGCCCAGCTGGCGATCTTCGTCGCCTTTCCAAATCGGACCGTTCTGGAAATCAGTGCTGCCGGTTACGCCAGATTGTCCCGCATCACGATGTCGATCCGGATCTTCTCCTGCTCATGCAAAATCGGTTCGCCGCGAGCGAGCGCCAGCAGCACGCGTACGGCGGCTCGCGCCTCGTGTCCCGGGTTTTGTGAGATCGCCGCGTCCATCACGCCCTGCAACAAGAGCTTGCGCGTCAGGACCGTGACATCGTGGCCGACAAACACGACCTGCTTCTCGCGGCCGGAATCGATCAGGGCCTTGGCGACGCCGTGCGTGCCTGCGCCGACATTGTAGAAGCCGACGATGTCGGGATGTTTGCCGAGCAGCCGCGACAGCAGTTTTTCCGAGCGCTCGTCCGCGTCGCGACCTTCGAGCACTGGCAGCACGTCGAGCCGCGAAAACTCCGCCGCCAACACCTGGTTGAAGCCGAAGATGCGCTCGGCGTGGTCGCGCAGGCGCTGCGAGCCTGCGACGATCGCGACCTTGCCCGACCGCGGGCCGACGAGCCGGCCGACCAGCGCACCGGCGGTACGCCCGGCGGCAATGTTATCGATGCCGACATAGTGATGACGTCGCGACGACGGCACATCCGAGACCAGCGTCACGACCTTGGTGCCGGCTTCGACGAGATCGTTGATGGCAGCGCGGACGCTGGGATGGTCGAGCGCCACCACCGCAACGCCATCATAGTCACCGCCAGCAAGCGTCTCCAGCGATGCCGCGAGGACGGACGGGTCGAACACGTCGGTCGCGACCATCTGGACCGCAAGCCGGCGCGCCGACAGCCAGCCCGACATCTCGCCGAGATAGGACTGGATCTGCTGCATGAACAGGTTCGGTCCGCACGGCATCACGAAGGCGAAGCGCCGCGCGCGGCCACGAGCGAGCTCGGCCGCAGCCACATGCGGCTGAAAGGAATTTCGCTCGATCGCCTCCTTGACGCGGCGCACCGTGTCTGGCCGCACCCCGGGGCGGTTGTGCAGCACGCGATCCACCGTCGCGAGGCTGACGCCGGCCTGGCGGGCGATGTCCCTGAGCGTCAGAGGGCTGGAGGCGTCCGGCTCCTTCATGGACTGAAGGCTAGCAGAGGTGATTTGAGGTACGCAACTCATTTTGAGGGGCGAGACGCTCCCGGAGTGACCGCGCTAGGGCGATCGCTTGTTGTTGCCGCCGTCAGTTCGGTCACGGAGCAGGGCCAAACGACTGCGCAGCGGGGTAGATCAGTTCGCTCGACCTCGTCCTGTGAGGTCATCTTCAGGACCAGGATCCGACCAGCGCGTCGGTGTCCGTCACCACGGCGACGTTCTGCAAGGCGTAATTCACGGAAGCCGTGTGCCATTCGGCATTCATCGTCGAGCAGCAATCCTCAGGCACCACCATGTAGTATCCCTTGTCCGCTCCGGTGCGAGAGGTGTGCTCGATCGACATGTTCGTCCATGCTCCGGTGACGATGACGATGTCGCGCTTCAGCGCTTTCAGCACGGTTTCAAGCCGCGTGCCCTCCCAGGCGCTCATGCGCTGCTTCTCGACGATGTGGTCCCCCGGCTGCGGCTCGAGGCCCGGCACCGGAGCCGCGCCCCAGCTTCCGCGTACCATTGCGTGAGCGTCCGCAAGGCCCTCAAAAAGCGGCGCGTTCATCGTCACGCCGGGGCAGCCGGCTTCAACCACGAACCAGACATGGATGACGGGAATGCCGCGCGCACGCGCGGCCGCGGCCAGGCGCGTGGCGTTGGCAATCGCGTTCTGCTCCCGGCAGTGAACCGGCGAACCGGACGCGGCGAAGGCACCGCCTTCCATCACCACATCGTTCTGCATGTCCTGAACAATGAGCGCACAGCGCGAGGGATCGAGCGTATAGCCGGGAGCAGCCTTCATCGTGCCGTTGCGGGCAACGCTGGCGCCGGGCCGAGGCGCCGCTCCGCTTTGCCCCGCCGACTGCCGCATGTAGGGTTCAACGCGCGGGCCGACCTTGGTCTCCACCGCGTAGACCGAATGGGTCGCGGTGAGGAACAGCGTGCGAAAATCCGCGCCGCCCCAAGTGAGATTTCCCACGAGTTCGGGCACGCGCACCTTGCCGATCAGCGCTCCATCAGTCGCATAGACAAAGACGCCGCCGGGCGCGCAGACCCAGATATTGCCCTGCGCGTCGCATTTCATGCCATCAGGCACACCCGGCTCGCTTGGCGAATAGATGCCGGAGGCGAAGACCCGTCCTCTGGCCAGCGTGCCGTCCGCCTGGACCTCGAAGACCCGGATCAGCTGCTGAACGGTATCGTTGATGTAGAGCAGCTTTTCGTCCGGTGAGAAGCAGAGCCCGTTCGGTTGCTCGAACAGATAGCGGTCCACCAGCAATTGCGGCTGTCCTCCGCCGGGCGGCACGCGATAGACGCCCTGGAAGCCGAGCTGGCGCGGCCGTTCCACGCCATAGACGGGCATGCGGCCGTACCAGGGATCGGAGAAATAGATCGAGCCGTCCGACTTCACGCAGACGTCGTTGGGGCTGTTCAGCTCCATGCCCTCGAAATGTGCAGCGAGTACATCGCGCCGACCGTCCGGCCTCTCCCGCACGAGAGTAGATGTCGCGTGCTCGCAGACAATGAGGTTGAGCTCGGCATCATAGGTCATGCCGTTGCATTTGTTTGCCGGCTTCATCACCTCCCGGATGCCGGCCTGATCGTAGCGGCGGCGCACGTCGCCCGGCATGTCGGAGAAGAGCAGAAAACCTTCCCGCGGGTGCCAGACCGGGCCTTCCGTGAACTGAAAACCGGTACCGATCTGGCGTACAGGCGCCCAGAGATCGATGAGATCGGCAAAGCCCGGCCGGACGGCGACATGCGTTGTCATGGCGAACCCCTCGACAGCGGTTGGGCGGCCGCTCGCGCCGCCCGCGCTCATTCGTTACATCGGGAACCAGTTGCGCGCCGGCAGGCTCTGCACCACCGGACCCGGAACGGCCATGTCCATTCGTCCGATCACCTGTCCGCCGGCAATCTTCGCGGCCTTGTCGTGCACCGGCAGCAGGAACTTCGAGCCGGCGAGCAGCTTCTTGATCGCGGCCTTCTCCTCGCGCTTGGAGACGCCGTGATTGCCGGTGACGCGCGGCTCATTGGCGTGAATTTCGTGGAAGGGATTCACGACTTGGTCGTTGAAGTCGTAGATGACGTCGCCGCAAATCGTGGCGCGGCCCTCGACCGTGTCGATATGGACGTTCATCGAGCCCTCGGTGTGCGCGCCGGCCGCCTCCATGTAGCAGCCGGGGAAAAGCTCGATCATGCCGGTGAGCTCGAGGTCTTCGAGGCGCAAGGCGTCCTTGGTGTGAAGCCGGTCGATCAGATGCTTGATGTCGGGCGCGGGATATTGCGGATGCATCAGGCCGGAGACGGAATATTCCAGCTCGCGCCGGTTGATGATCACTGTCGTGTTCATCGGGAAAAGTTCGTCCTTGCCCGCATGATCGATATGCAGGTGCGTGTGCAGCACGTAGCGCACATCGCCCATCCGCACGCCGTGTCTTGCAAGCTGATTCTCGATCATGTTCTCGTGGAACTGGAGGCCGCGCATGCCGAGGCTCTCCATGATCTGGTTATGGCGATAGCCGGTATCGACCACGATGGGCCAGGGGCCGCCCAGGATCAGAAAGCCAAAGGTCGGCACGCGGCGGGTGCGGCCGCAATCGTGCCCCAGCACGAGGAAGCTCGCCTCGAGCTCGATGTCGCCATAGTCGAGCACCTTGATCTCCAAAGCCATCTGGCCCTCCCATTCCTTATTTGCCGAGCCGGTAGACCCGGCGCGCGGTTTTGTTGAAGACGTGATCGTGATCGGCCGCCGGCACGCCGGCGCGAAGCGCCTGAACGAGCGCGGCATAGTTCGTCCAGAGCTTCTCGATGGGGAAGTTCGAGCCGAACAGGCAGCGCTCGGCTCCGAAGAGCGCGAGCGTCTCGCTTGCAACGAAGGCGACATGTGCCGGATCATTGCGCCGGAGGAACGTGCCGAGGCCTGACAGCTTGCTGACGATGTTGGGGCAGGCGGAAAGATGCTTCATGCCCTCGCGCCATGAGGCGATGCCTTCCGGCGTCAGGTCCTCCAGCATGCCCGAATGCTGCAGAACGAAGGTTACCCCCGGACAGGCCATGGCCAGGTCTGCCGCCCCCGCCATCTGGCCGGCGAAAACCTGGAGATCGAAACTCCAGCCATAGTCCGCAAGCCGCGCGACGTTGCGCTGCAGGATCGGATCGCGCGCGAGATCAGGCGCTTGCGCGAAGCGGTAGAGCGGGTTTTCGTGCCAATGGAGCTGCATCCGAACCCCGCGAACGGAAGGCTCGACGGCCAATGCATCGAGCTGCTGCCGGATATCCTCGGCGAGCATGTCGGCATAAGCGACGATCGCGATCAGGAAGGCAGCGCGGCGGGCGGCCTCCGCCACGAACCGCACCTCATCCAGCGCCCGCGCCGGCGCCCAGTTCGCCTGCACGTAGACGGCTTCGGCAACGCCTTCGGGCCGGCAATCGGCGAGATATTCCTCGACCGGATAATCGCGCCGGATCGGCTCATGGGGACCGAAAATGCGCGGCTGCATCGGTCCCACCAGCCAGGGCAGATCGGCCTTCCGCCAGATGTGGAAATGCGCGTCGACAAGCTCCGTCATGCCGCTCGCACCTCCCCGATGGCCAGGATCGCCCGGCAGAGCCGCGACGTGGAGCTTGCATCGCCAAGCGATGCGAGCAGCGGGCGGATGGCGCGCAGGGCTTCGGTCTCGGGCCGGTATTCGGGATCGATGGCGAGCGGCGTGAACCAGTCGATCCTGAAGGCGCGCGCCGCGAGGCGATGCACGGCGCGTATCATCGCGGAGGGGTCTCCACGCTCGAGCCCGTCCGAGAGCACGATCACGTTTGCTCCGCGGGCATAACCGGCAAAGCGCGGCACGGCGAGGAACGCTTCGAGCGCGTCGCCGATCCGGGTGCCGCCGTCCCAATCGGCCACGAGACCCGAAGCCTCAACAAGGGCCTGCTCACGGTTCTTGAGCCGCAATGCGCGGGTCAGGCGCGTCAACCGCGTGCCGAATGTGAAGACTTCCACGCGCGGCATCGCATGAACGATTTCATGTGCCAGCGCGAGATGGGCGTCGCTCCGCTGCTTCATCGAGCCGGAAACGTCGATCAGGAGCAGAACGGGGCGCGGGCGCGTTGCGCGCCGCTGCCGCTTGAGGCTCATCACCTCGCCTTCGTTGCGCATTGCCGCCCGAAGGCTCCGCGCGAGGTCGACGCCCTTGCCGCGCCGCGCCGCCTTGTGGCGATAGCCGCGCCGGCGGGGCAGGGCATCGGGAAGGGCAGCGCTGAAACGCCGAAGGGTTTCAGCATCGTCGGGTGCGCGAAGGGCACGCACTGCGAGGGCCTCCGCTCCCGTGGCGGCCTGTCCCGTCTCGCTGATATCCGCGCCGATCACGACCTCTTCGGTGCCGATATCGTCCTGCACCTGCATCTCGTCGTCGGGCTGCCACTCATCCTCTCCCGGCTCGCCGAAGGCCCCGAGAAAATGCATGTCGAACAGGGCGTCAAAGCGCGCACGCTGCTCGGGCTGCGGCGCAAGGGTCGCAACCGCGGCCTTGCGCACATGTTCGATGCTGCGCGGGCCGAGCAGTTCCACCGCCTGAAGGAAGCTCACCGTCTGCTCGGGCGCGATCATGAAGCCGTGCCCGCGGAGCAAGGCTGGAAAGCCGATCAGCGGGCGCACGGCACCGGGCACCTTCACGCTCATGCGGCCATCCCCGGTATGAACTGCGCGAGGCGTGGGCGCAGGTGGGCGAGGTCTTCCTCATCCTTGATCGCCGCGCCGAGGGAACGGCGGAACGCCTCGGGCCAGGATGCGCCGGTGCGGGCGAGGGCGGTAGCGGCCTCGGCCCAGTCCACCGCCTCGGCAACGCCGGGAGGTTTCGAAAGCGGCTCGTTGCGCAGGATGCCGACGGCCGCCACCACTGCGCGCGCCGTGCTTTCCGCAACAGCGGATGAACGCAGCATGATGATCTCGGCCTCGCGCGCCGGATCGGGATAGGCGATGTAGTGATAGACGCAGCGCCGCCGCAAGGCTTCATGCAGGTCGCGCGTGCGGTTCGAGGTGAGGATCACCACCGGGCGTTCTGCGGCGCGCAGCGTGCCGCGCTCGGGGATCGAAATCGAAAAATCGGAGAGAAACTCCAGCAGGAATGCTTCGAATTCATGGTCGGAACGGTCGATTTCATCGATCAGCAGCACGGTCGAATCCGGCCGGCGCAGCGCCGTCAGCATCGGGCGCTCGATCAGGAATTCATCGCGGTAGATATCCGTACTGGTTCCTTCCTGCGCCTGCCGTATCGCCAGCATCTGGCGGGGATAGTTCCATTCGTAGAGTGCCGCCGCGGCGTCGATCCCTTCGAAGCATTGCAGCCGGATCAACTGCCGCCCGAGAATGCCGGCGATCGCCTTTGCAGCCTCCGTCTTGCCGACGCCCGGCGCACCTTCCAGCAGCAGCGGCTTGCCGAGCGCCAGCGCGAGATAGCCTGATGTCGCGATCCCGTCGTCCGCGAGATACAATGCCGCCTTGAGCGCGTCGGCGAGCGCTTCGGGACTCGAAATGCCGGCTATCGTGCTGCGCAGCGCCATGGTCAGCCGCCTCGCCTTGCCTGCGGGCGTGCGCCGCCATTGGCGCGGATGCCACGCAGCACTTTTTCGGGCGTGATCGGGAGTTCGTCCACGCGCACACCGACAGCGTTGAACACGGCATTGGCCACCGCCGGCAGCACCGGATTGGCGCACATTTCGCCGGGTCCCTTCGCTCCGAACGGGCCGTCCGGCGCAGGGCGCTCCAGCACGCTCACCGAATAGGGCGCGATATCGCCCGGCCCCGGCATCAGGTACTCGTTGAAATCGCGCGGACCGTGATCGGGATTGGGATAATAGGGTTCCGGCGTTTCGAACAGCACATGGCTCTGGCCCATCCAGGCCCCGCCGACGAGTTGCTGCTCGACCATCCTCGGGTTGAGCACACGGCCAAGCTCGTAGGCGCTGGTCATGTCGAGCACAATCACTTCGCCGGTCTCGTCATCGACCTCCACATCCGCCACGAGGCAGGCATGGGCAAAGGCGGTGTTGGGGTTCATCTCGCCGGTCTCGGGATCGACCGCGGAAAGCGGAATGAGAAAAATGCCGCGCCCGGCGATCGTCTTGCCCTGCTTGAACTGCGCGGCCTGCGCGGTCGCTTTCACGGTGATCGAGCGGGAAGGGGCGCCGCGCACATGGATATTGCCGCGCCCGTCGGTGACGAGATCGGCGGCGTTGACTTCAAGCTCTTCCGCGGCAGCTTCGAGCAGGACGCCGCGGGCCTCGCGCGCCGCCGCCATCACCGCGTTGCCCATGCGATGCGTGCCGCGTGAAGCGAACGAGCCCATATCGTGCGGTCCGGTGTCGCTGTCGGCGGTGTCAACATAGACATCCTCGATCGGCACGCCGAGCGTTTCCGCCGCCACCTGCCGCGTCACCTGCTTCATGCCCTGGCCGAGATCGATCGCCGAAAGCGTCACGGTGAACTTGCCGTCGGGGTTGGAGTGGATCAGCGCCTGGCTTGGATCGCCGCCGAGATTCATGCCGATGGGGTAATTGACTGAAGCCATGCCGCGGCCTCTGTGCCGTGCCATTTCATCGCCTCCTTGTTCCGAACACCGAGGAGAAGCGCATCGCGCCGTGTTGAGGCTGGGCGGCGGGAGCGGGCGCGGCGGAAGGCGCGGCGCCCGGCGGAGATGGCGGAGCGGCCGGCGGCGGCGGTGCGAGCGGTGCGGGGGCCTGCACCGCCGGCTGTGCCATCGGGCGCGCCGGCTCGTAACGCGGCACGTTGGGCGCTGCGGGCCGCGCATCGCGGCTGCCTTCCAGCTCCGGCTGTTTCGTCAGCGGGATGCGCATGGTGCCGGCCGGCAGTGTCTGCGTCGCAGGCGCGTTGCGCGTCTCCGGCCGGCCTATCTGCCCGCGCTGATCGACGGGTGTGGCGGGGATTTGCCCGCGCTCGCCCTGTCCGCCGCCCTCGAGCGAGGATTGCCGCCTGGCACTGTCCGAGAGGGGCCAGCGCGCTTTCTCCGCCGCGACCTGCACGCATTCGATCAGCGCCGTGTTCTTCGCCACGCGCCGATGCGCTTTCATGTCGCCATCGCGATAGGCGTTGAGGACGCGGAACTCCATCGGATCCATGTTCACGGCATGGGCGAGCTTGTCCATCTGCACTTCGAGCGCGAAGTCGACCGCCGTGATGCCGAAGCCGCGCATGGCGGTGGAGGGGCAACGGTTCGTGTAGGCGACGTAGATGTCCGACGAGACATTCGGGACCCAGTAGGGACCCGGGACATGCGCCGTGCATTTGATGGCGGCATAGGAGGAGAGGCGGGTGTAGGCGCCGGCATCGAAATAGGAACGGATATGGCGTGCGATGATGCGCCCGTCGCGCATCAGTCCGTCCTTGATGTAGACGCGCTCGGCTCCGCGCGGCGAGCCGTAGAGCATCTCCTCCTCGCGATCGAGCACGTAGCGGACCGGCCGGCCCGTCAGCATCGCGCCGAGAATCGCGAGCGGTTCGGTGAGCGAATCCACTTTGCCGCCGAAGCCGCCGCCCACCGTGCCGCCGATGAAATGCAGCCGGTTCGACTCGAGGTCGAGGATCTTCGCCGCCGTGCCCAGCGAGAAAAACAGCCCCTGCGCGCAGGAATGCACGACGAAGCGGTTATTCTGCTCCGGCGCGGCGATCGAGCCGTTGGTCTCCGTGGGAGCATGCTCGATGGGAGAAGTCTGGTAGCGCTCCTCCATCACGAGGTCGGCGGCACCGAAGGCCTTCTCCGTATCGCCGAAGCGCAGCTTCTGGTGGTCGAACTTCTCGTGATACTCGAAGTAATTATGCGGGTATGTTTCGTTGACGACGGGCGCGCCGGGCTTGAGCGCCTCCTCGACGTCGAAGACAGCCGGCAGGATTTCGTAGTCGATCCGCACCAGCTTGCGCGCCGCCATCGCTGCGGCTTCGCTCTCGGCGATAACAGCCACGACAGGCTCGCCCTTGTAGCGCACCTTGTCGACCGCAAGCGAAGGCTCGTCGTCCTTGCCGAAATTGATCAGGCTGAGCAGCGTATTCTTGTTCACGGGCACGTCCGCTGCCCGCAAGATGCGCTTCACCCCGGATGCGCGCTCCGCCGCGCCGACATCGATGGAGCGGATGCGGGCATGGTGGTGCGGGCTGCGCACGACCTTCAGGTGGAGCAAGCCTTCGAAGGCGTGATCATCGAAGTAGCGCGAGCGCCCCGTGACATGGCCTGGCATGTCCTGGCGCTGAATGCCCTTGCCGATGACGTTGAGGTTGTCATCGCGCTCGTTGGCGAAGAAATCCTTCCGGATATCGAGCATCTCGTTCTCCCTCAGGCGCGTTGCTGGCCGTGAGCGCCGGCCGCGGCGAGAATGGCGCGGATGATCGGCTCATAGCCGGTGCAACGGCAGATATTGCCGGCAATCGCCTCGATGACATCCTGGCGGCTGGGGCTGGGATTGCGGTCGAGAAGCGCGCGGGCGGCCATCAGCATGCCGGGCGTGCAGAAGCCGCACTGCGCCGCGAAATTATCCATGAAGGCGACCTGGAGCGCGTGCAGGTTGGGGCCCTCCGCCATGCCGGAGGCCGTCTCCACATGGCGGCCCTCGCAGGCGACCGCCAAGGTGAGGCAGGCGAGCTGCGGTTCCCCGTCGATCAGCACGGTGCAGACCCCGCACGTGCCCTGCCCGCAGCCATATTTCGGCGCGAACTCGTTGAGGCTGCGCCGAAGGGTCGTGAGTAGATTTTCGGCGGCGTCGGTGAAAGCCGCGCGCTCCGATCCATTGAGGCGAAATTGAACGGGGGTCTTTGCCATCTGCGTCTTCCTCAATGGCCTTCAGCGGTCAACAGCCGCCCTAGATGCACGGGCAGAACCTCACGGCGATACCAGTCGGTAGCGATGGCATCGGTGGCGGGCCGGGTGCCCTCGAGCGCGGCAGCCTTCGCAGCCTGAATGCTGGTTGCATCGAGCGTTTTTCCTTCGAGCGCGCGTTCCACACCCCGCGCCCGCACGGGTGTAGGGGCCATCGCTCCGTAGGCGATGCGCGCCTGGCTGATCCGCCCGCCGGCATTGGGCAGATGGGCAGCGATGCTCATGACCGAGAGGCCCTTCGGCTTCACACGGCTCACCTTGCAGAAACGGAAATCAGCCGCATGCTGCGGTCTCGCAAACTGCACGCTGGTGACGAGACCGGAAACGCCGCGTTCACGCGCATTGAGAAAGTCCTCGAGCGCGATGGCGCGGGCGGAACTGTAGCCTGACTGCACCATCACCTGTGCATCGAGCGCCAGCAGAACAACGGCAAAATCGCCATAGGGCGTTTCGGCGAAGAGGTTGCCGCCGATCGTCGCCATCTGCCGGATGGCGGGGCCGCCCACGGCGCGCGCGGCGGCGTGGAGATAGGCGAGATCGCGATTATTCAACACCATCGCCAGCGTTACACCCGCGCCGAGCTCGATACGCGCGCCGGAGGTGTTCATCTGGCGGAAGGCGGGATCGGTGATGCGCAGCAACGTGCCATCGAGGAGCCGCCCTTCGTTGACATCCCGCATCACGAGGGTCCCGCCCGAGAGCAGCTTCGTCCGCTGATCCGAAGCGAGAAGGCTTGCCGCCTCCGCCATGCTGGTTGCAACGCGCACGTCGAGCGGCATGTCAGATGCCCTCCCTTTGCAGTTGGGGGAGCCGGCGAACCGCTTCCATGCCGGCGACGTAAACCTCTTCGCCCACCATGCGGGCGAGTTCCTCCTCGCGCCCCGGCGGCGTGGTGAATCGGCTTTCCCAATGCCAGAAGCTGCGATTGCCGTCCGTTACCGGCAGCAGGCGTATGTGCGCGACGTAGTTGAAGAGGGGGATGGGCGTATCCAGTAGGCAATAGCTGCAGGTCATCTCAAGATCGGAAAGCGAGAGCAATTGCTCGCGCAACTCGCTGCCGTCCTCGAGCGTGAAGCGGCGGACGCAGCCGACCTTGTCGACGGGATAGCCGCGTTCGATGAGGCTCGTGGCCACGATGGGGTGGTACTGGTCATGCGCATTGAAATCGCGCACGACGGCCCAGAGCCGCTCCACGGGCACATCGACGATCGTGCTGCGAACGACCTTCGGCACATCAGCCTCCGAAGGAGCGCTTGAGCGCGTCAAAGCCGCCCTGGAACACGCCCCCGCCGATGTTGGAGACCAGCTCGCCTTCCTTGTCGGGTGCACAATCGAAATCGGCCGACCACTCGATGAAGGTCCTGTCGTGATCGGTGATCGGGGTGAGCCGTAAGGTCGCCACGTAATTCGTCAGTGGCATGGGCGAGTCGAGGATCGAATAGGTGCAGAACATGTCGTAATCGGAAAGGCCGAGCAGCTGCTCGCGCAGCCGGTCGCCGTTTCGAAGCGAGAAATTGCGGATGCAGCCCACCCTGTCCGCAGGTTCGCCGTTCTCGATGCGGCTTTCGGCGATCGCGGGATGCCAGTTCGACAGCCCGTTGAAATCGCGCACACGGGCCCACACCCGCGCTGCGGAGGCATTGATGACGCTGGAGGTATAAACCCGGGCCATTGCCGCTTACTCCTTGGCCTTGCCGCCCGTGCCGCCCCCGGCTTTGCCTTCCCGGGGCTTGGCGCCCGGCGCTTCCTTGGCGATGCGCTGCATGTCGCTAGCCTCGCGGATCAGTCCGCCCATCCGCGCAAGGCTGCCACCCTCGATACCGATCTCCTTGAGCACCTCGTCGATCAGCGGTGCCTGCACGCGGTAGCGCAATGCGCTTTCGATCACCTCGTCGGTGGGCGAGCGGCCGACCGAACCGCCGCCGCCCGCGCCGGCGAGGCCATCCACATGCAGGATCTTGATGCCGTCGATCTTTTCCATCGGCTTGACGCTCTCGCGCACGATGCCCTCGATCCGATCGAGCAGGCGGCGGCGGAACAGTCCGTATCGCGCGCCATCCGACAGAACGTTCTCGGCCTCGTAGAGCAGCTTCTGCGCTTCCGCTTCCACCGCGCGACGCACCTTGTCGGCCCCGGCGGCGATACGGGTCTCTTCCGCCGCTTTCTCGGCGAGCGTTACCTCCACGGCCTTGCGGCGCTTGGCGCTCTCGCTCTCCTTCACGGTCTTCACGAGTTCTTCCGCTTCGACGGCCTTGGCGCGGGCCGTTTCGGCCTTCACCTGGGCAGCCGATTCCTCCAGCGACTTGGCATAGAGCGCGATGGCCTTCTCCATTGCGGCGCTCTCGACCTCGCGCTCGCGCTCGATCTCGAGCTTGCGCAGATCGCGCTGCCGCCCGACGCGGGCCTCGTCGAGCCCGCGGTCGGAAGAGATGCGCGCGCGCTCCACCTCTTCGTTCGAGGTGATTTGCGCCTCCTGCAGCGCCTGGGCGCGGGCGATCTCGAGTTGCTCGAGCGCACGCCGGCGTTCCACCCGCGCAGCTTCGAGCGCCTGTTCCCGGGCGATGTCGACCTTCTCGATTTCCTGCTTTGCGACGATTTCCGCCTGCCGCAGAGCCTTGTCGGCATCGGTGCGTTCCACCTTCTTGGCGGCGATCGAGATGGCGCGCTCTTCTTCGGCGACCTCGATCGCCTTCTTCTGGTCGATCTGAAGCATCTCGCGCGTCTTGGCGGAGGCAATGCGTTCCTGCTCGAGCTTGAGCTCGGTCGCGATGCGTTGGCGCTCCACATTGTCGCGCTTCTTGATTTCCTCGGCCTCGAGTGCCGCCGCGCGCTGGATATCCAGTTCCCTGGTCGAGAGTTCGGCGGCGATGCGTTCCACGGCAAGCGCCTTCTCCTGGGCGATGCGCGCGGCTTCCGTCGCCTCGCGAGCGGAGATTTCCGCGGAGTCCAAGGCTTTGTTGCGCGCGATCTGGAGCGCACGCACGCGCTGCTCCTGTGCGATGCGTGCCGATTCGATGGCTTCGCGGGCGGCGATGTCTTCCTGTTCGAGGGTGCGGGTCCGTTCGATCTCGCGGTTGCGCACCTCCTGCTCGCGGGCTATGCGTTCGGCATTCACCGCCGCCTCCTGGAGGATGCGCGCCTTTTCGGTGGCTTCGCGCGCCGCGATCTCCGCGCTTTCGAGCACCTTGGCGCGCTCGATTTCCTTCTGGCGGATGTCGCGGTCGGAGGCGATGCGGGCGGCATTGATGGCCTGCTCATTCGCGATCCGTGCCTTCTCGACCAGTTCGCGCGCGGCGATTTCGGCTTCTTCCACGGCGCGCGTCCGTTCGATCTCCTTCTGTCGGATGTCGCGATCGGAGGCGATGCGTGCCTCGCTGATGGCGCGCTCGTTGGAGATGCGTGCCTTCTCGATCTCCTCGCGGGACTGGATCTGTGCCTGTTCGGCCTCCGTGTCGCGCGCGGCGCGCTCGCGCGCCACCTCGGCGCGCTGCATGGCGCGGCGAATCTCGATTTCCCGCTGCTGTTCGAGTCTTGCCGACTCGCTCTCGCGCTCGATGTCGAGCGACTGGCGCTCGGCCTCGAGGTTGCGGGTGCGGATCTTGATCATCGCCTCCTGTTCGATGTCGTTCCTCAGCTTCCGCTTTTCCTCGATCTCCCCGATGATCCGCGTGAGGCCTTCCGCATCGAAGCGGTTGGAGGGGTTGAAATACTGCAGGTCAGTCTGGTCGAGATTGGTGATGGCGACGCTTTCGAGTTCGAGCCCATTCTGGTCGAACGCCTCGGCGGCCGACTCTTTCACGCGTTGCACATAGGTGCCGCGCTTCTCGTGCATCTCCTCCATCGTCATCTCGGAGGCGATCGAACGCAGTGCGGAGACGACCCTGCCGGAAAGCAGCGTGTTCAGCTGATCGGGCTGGAGCGTGCGACGTCCGAGCGTGGCGGCCGCGACGGACACCGCCTCGCGTTGCGCCCGCACGCGCACGTAGAACTCGGCGTCGATGTCGACGCGCATCCGGTCGCGGGTGATGAGCGCCTCGTCGTTCGCGCGGGTCACCGCCATCCGCAGGACGTTCATGTTGACCGGCGTCACGTCATGGATGATCGGCAGCACGAAGGCGCCGCCATTGATCACCACCTTTTCCCCGAAGAGTCCGGTGCGGACGAACGACACCTCCTTCGAGGAGCGCCGATACAGCCAGTTCACCAGATAGACGATGATCGCGATGACGATCACCGCCACGATGAGCCAGAGAATGAGGGTTCCGATCAGTTGCCCCGTCATGTCACGTTCTCCCGTCCGCCGACCCGGCCTTACCGGGCGGCGCTTGAACGGCGGGTTTTCACCGCCGTGTTTTGGTCTGTGCCGCCCTTGCGGCTGATCGTCTTGAAGGCCCGCGTCTGATCGCGGATCGCGGCTTCAACCGGCAGTCGCTCCATCGAGGAGGCGCCGTAGAAGCCGTGGCAATGCCGCGTGTTCTTCATGATGAAGTCGGCGTCCGGCGGTTCGGCCACCGGGCCGCCATGCACGAGGACGATGACTTCCGGATTCGCCGAAAGCGCTGCTTCGGCCCAGCGGTCGACGAGCGCGGGGCAATCAGCAAGCTTGAGCGCCGTTTCCGCCCCGATCGAGCCGCCGGTCGTGAGGCCCAGATGGCAGACGATGATATCGGCGCCGGCCTTGGCCATGGCGAGCGCATCCGCTTCTGAGAACACATAGGGCGTGGTGAGGAGCCCCTTGCGGTTGGCGAGCGCCACCATCTCAACCTCGAGGCCGTAGCCCATGCCGGTTTCCTCGAGGTTCTGGCGGAACACGCCGTCGATCAGCCCGACAGTGGGGAAATTCTGCACGCCGGAAAAGCCGATCCGCTTCACGTCGTCGAGGAAGACATCCATCGAGCGGAAGGGATCCGTGCCGCAGACCCCTGCGATGACCGGCGTTTGTTTCACCACCGGCAGCACCTCGCGTGCCATATCCATCACGATCGCATTGGCGTCGCCATAGGGCATCATCCCGGAGAGCGAGCCGCGGCCAGCCATGCGGAAGCGGCCGGAATTGTAGATGACGATCAGGTCGATCCCGCCTGCCTCCTCGCATTTGGCGGAAAGGCCAGTGCCCGCACCCCCGCCGACGATCGGCTCGCCCCGGGCGATCATGGCGCGATAGCGTGCGAGCAGATCGGATCGAGGGAAACTGGGCATCGGTCAGGTCCTTCCGGATACGCCGCGCGAGCGGCTCTGGTGCAAGGCGCGAAAGTGCTCGGCCAGGGCGGAGGCGAAAGCGGGATCATTGATATGGAGCGGAAGGCGGATGATCTGCCGGTTGGCATTCACCCGCACCGTGTCGCTGATGGCCGCAAACAGGGCGGCATCGGCCTCCGGATTCCAGAAGGCATGTCCCGGCGCATCGAGCGCAGAAACGCCGCCTTCCGGCAGAAGCAGGCGTACGGGGCCTTCCATCAGATTGAGTTTCTCGCCGATCCAGCGTCCCATCCTGCGGTTCTCTTCCGCCGTTGTGCGCATCAGCGTGACCTGCGGATTGTGCGGATAGAGGGTGCGGTTGCGGTAATGCGCCGGCACCGTGTCCGGCGCGCCGAAATTCACCATGTCGAGCGCTCCGACCGAGGCCACATAGGGAGTTTGCGTGCGGATGATCGCGCCGAAGCGGTCTTCCGTGGCGGGGAGAATGCCGCCCATCATCATGTCGCAGATCTCGGTCGTCGAAACATCGATCACACCCTGCATCAGGCCGGAATCGACGAGCTTCTCCATCGACCTGCCGCCCATCCCGGTGGCGTGGAAGACCAGCGGCTCCCAATCCTTTTCGATCAGCTTGATGACCTGCTGCACGCAAGGCGTCGTGACGCCGAACATGGTCATGCCGACCAGCGGGCGATCGGCGGCGGCGCGCCGGCCCGGGACTGACGCGTTCTGCTCGATCCAGCTGCGCGCCATCGCCGCCATGGCGTGCGCGCCGTTGCCGAGCACCGCGCGCGAGACGCGGTTGAGGCCCTGCACGTCGGTGACGGAATGCATCATCGTGATGTCGGTCGGTCCGACATAGGCGGCGACATTGCCCGCTGCCATGCTCGAGATCATGATCTTCGGCACGCCGACAGGCAACATCTGCATCGCGGCTGTCGCGATCGCCGTGCCGCCGGACCCGCCGGCGGAAATGATGCCGGCAACGTTCTGCTGCCTGGCGATCCAGGCACGGAATGCCTCCGTCATCGCCGCTACCGCCGTGCCGCGATCGCCCGAGGCGATGCCGGCGGACCCCCTTGCCGACGCGAGCGCGACTTCCTGTGACGAAACATCGGCGCCCTGGTTACGGCCGACCGTGGACAGGTCGACAAGCCGCGTGCGAAGCCCTGCAGCCTTGATGATGTCGCGGATGTAACGCAGTTCCTCGCCCTTGGTATCGAGCGTGCCGGCAATGATGACATGCGGCTCCTGCGGGGCGCGCGCGGCAAGCGGAGAAACGTCGCCCACGCGCCGGCCGTCGCGCGTTGCAAGGGTGGGCCGCGACACGGTGCGGGCGGCCGCTTCGATCCGTGCTGCCGGAATGTCCTGCGACCAGCGCGTCGGCGCCACCGGATTGGCGTTGTAGATCCGCGTCGGCCCTTGAGGCATGCTTTCGGCGGATTTGCGCGGAGCGGCGGCTTCGGGGGTGCTGCCGCTTGCGGTTTCGTCGCGGCTGTGCCGGCCCACGCCCAGCAGGCGCTGCTGGAGATCGCGATCGGCGGCCAGGGTCTGCGAGGCAATGACGCGGTGGATCCGGCCATTGACCATGATGGCCACGGGATCGGACATCTGGGTCGCAACGCCGATGTTCTGCTCGATGACGAGGATCGAGACTTCTCCTTCAGCGGCGAGCTGAACCAGTGTTTCCTCGACATGGGCGACGATGACCGGAGCGAGGCCCTCGGTCGGTTCGTCCATGATCAGCAGGCGCGGATTCATCAGGAGCGCCCGGCTGATTGCGAGCATCTGCTGTTCGCCGCCGGAGAGCTGGCCGCCGCTATTGTACCGCCGCTCGGCGAGGCGCGGGAACACCTCATAGATGCGCTCGGGCGTCCAGTTGCCCTTGCCTGTCGACATCAGGCGCAGATGCTCGTCCACTGTCAGCGATCGCCACAGCCGGCGCCCCTGGGGCACATAACCGATGCCCATCCGCGCGATCTCCGCTGGCGAGCGCCCGGCGATTTCCTCGCCCATGAAGCGGATCGATCCGGAAGAGACCCGGACAAGGCCCATGATCGCCTTGCACATCGTGGTCTTGCCCATGCCGTTCCGGCCGACGACGGAGAGGACCCCGGAGTGAAGCGAAAGGTCGACGCCCTGAAGGGCGTGGCTTCTTCCGTAGAAGACATTCACGCCCTGCAACTGGAGGATCGGCGCGGACGAGCCCGTCGGGTGGAGAGGACGTTCAATCATGCCCGCCTCCGAGGTAGAGTTCCTGAACGTCGGGATCGTTCTCGATTTCCTCGGGCCGGCCTTCTTTGAAGATGCGGCCGTTATGCATCATCGTGACGCTTTCGACGACGCGCAGGGCGACATCCATGTCGTGCTCGATGATGATGTAGCCGATGTGACTCGGCAACGAAGTAAGGATGTCGATCAGGTCGCGTCGCTCGGCGGGTGAGAGGCCCGCTGCCGGTTCGTCGAACAGGATGAAGCGGGGCGCGCCCGAGAGCGCGAGCGCGATTTCGAGCTGCCGCTGCTGGCCGTAGGCCAGTTCACCGACCAGGTGTTCCTTCTCGCCGGTCAGATGCACGGCCTCGACCAGCACCTCCGCGGCGTGCACCAAGGCATCGTCAGCGCGGGGCCGGATCAGCGAGAAGCGGTTTCGCGAAACACCGCGGCAGGCGAGATAGACATTGTCAATCACGCTCAATCCGGTGAAGAGGGAAGATATCTGGTAGGTGCGGCGCAAGCCCCGGCGGATCCGCTCGTGGGGCGGGAAGGCGGTCACATCCTCGCCGAAGAAGCGGATCAAACCCGCCGTCGGGAGAAAATCGCCGGTGATGCAGTTGAACAGTGTGGTCTTGCCGGCGCCGTTCGAGCCCAGAACGGCTCGCCTTTCGCCCGGTTGCACCGACAGTGTGACGTCCGAGATTGCGGCCAACGCTCCGAACATCTTGGTGATGCCGCGCAGTTCGAGCGCGTTGCCGGAGGCGGGGTTGCTCGACCCGAGCAGGTTTAACCGGGAAGGTGCGACGGGCGCGTTCATGCGCTGTCTCCCGTCGTGGCGGCGTTGCGCGCCGCGACCCGCGCGCGCCAGCGATCCCACAGGCCAAGCACGCCATCCGGCGAGAACAGCACCACCGCCAGGAAGCCGATCCCGATGATCAGCTTGAAGCGATCCGCCGAGAAGCCGAAAAAGCCGAGAATATCCGACGAGAACACCTGCAGCAGCACGTAGATGAAGGCGCCGATGAACGGTCCGAGCGGGCGGCGCATTCCGCCGACCACCGCGACGACGAGTATGTCGATCGCCGCGGAAATGCCGATCGTGCCGGGCGCAATCTGCGCATTCTGCCAGACCAGAAGAATGCCACCCGCTGAGGCGAAAACGCTCGCCAGCGCGTAGGCCGCCACGCGATGAGCGGTCACGTTGAAACCCAGTGCCGCCATGCGGCGCGGATTGTCGCGCACGCCCTGAAGCGCGAGCCCGAAGGGGGAGCGCTCGACATAGACGACCGCGCCGTAGCAAAGCGCGGCGCTGGCGAGGGTCAGATAGTAGAAGGGCACGGGTTCGCGCCAGTTCACGCCGAAAAGCTGCGGCGGCAGCACGAGATTGAATCCGGAATAGCCGTTGAAGATCGAGTAGTTCTGCCGCGTGAAATAGAAGAAGGCCGCCGCGATCGCGAGGGTGATCATGATGGTGTAAATGCCTTCGGTGCGAACGGCGAGCGCGCCCGATATCGTCGCGAAAACCGCGGCGATCACGAAGGCCACCGGAAGCACGATCCACCAGGACAAGCCGAGGCTGACAGTGTGCACGCCGGACGGCCCGAGGATCGCCACCATGTAGCCGGCCATGCCGGCAATCGACATCTGCAGCAGGCTCACCATTCCGCCATAGCCGGCGAGGAACATCAGGCTGAGCCCGATCATTCCGAGAATGAAGGTCCAGCCCATGACCTGGAACAGCCAGAAACTGTTGGCCACGATCGGCAGGAACAACAGGGTCAGCCCGACGATCCACCAGGCGGCCGGAATGCGCTCGAACCACATCCGTTGTTCGGCGCGGCCGGCGAGGTGAGGGGCTTGATCAGCGACCGACATGTCTACTGCCTCGTGCCCAGAAGGCCCTGCGGCCGAAACGCCAGCACCGCCGCCATGATCAGGAAGGTGAAAACCACCGAATAGGTCGGCGCATAGACGAAGCCCATCTGCTCGGCCACCCCGATGACCAGCGCGCCCAAGGCCGCGCCGACGATCGATCCCATGCCTCCGACGATCACCACCACGAGGCTTGCCAGCAGAAAACGCGTATCCTCCCCCGGCGACAGCGACTGGAACGTGGCGCCGACGATTCCAGCGATACCGGCAAGCCCGGCGCCAAAGCCGAACACCACGAGAAACACCAGCTGGATGCGCACGCCGGAAGCGGCCAGCATTTCGCGGTCGTCCACGCCCGCACGGATCAGCATGCCGAGCGCCGTGCGGTTCAGAACGAGCCACATGGCGATGCCGATCGCGATTGCTGCGATCAGGATCCAGATGCGCACGGACGGGAAGCGCAGCCAGGTGATCGCGCCGGTCGAGGCGTTGATGTTGCTCACCAGCGGCAGTTCCATCGGCCCCTGCAGGAGTTGCGGGGCGAGGATCGAATAGGATTGCCCGCCCCACCACCACAGCATGAGGTCGGCAAACACGATCGAAAGGCCGATGCTGACCAGTGTCTGGCGCAGTTCTTCGCCTTCCATTTTTGAGAAGATGAAGCGCTGCATCAAAAGCCCGATCAGCGCCACCAGGATGAAGACGATCGGAAATGCCAGCAGCCACGAACCCGTGGCGGTCGCAATCTCGTAACCGAGATATCCGCCAATCAGGAACAGGGAACCATGCGCGAGATTGACGACGCGCATCAGGCCAAAGATCAGCGTGAAGCCGGCCGCCACCAGGAAATAGAGCGCGCCAAGCGTGACGCCGCCCAAAAGCGCATTGAGGAAGATCTGCTTGCGGCCCCAACTCGCCGCAAGTTCCGGCGGCCAGGGCGCCAGCACGAGCCACAGGAACGCCGCGACCACGAGTATGATAATCAGGCTCCAGAACGGATAGCGCGTGATGAAATTGTCCATCTCAGAACGGCCTGGCAGCTTCCCGTGGCGGACCTCCGCCACCCGTTGAACGAAGGCTAGATTGAAGTCCCCTGCGTGTCCTTTCCCAAGCGTCTTTTCTTTCGCCCGAACGTCTCTTCTTTCGAGTGCCGCACCCCTTTTCTGATCAGTGCACGAGGCCGGCGACGCTGCGCCGATAGGCACTCGGCGGTACGACGCCATTGGCGATGAAGAACCGCGAGAAGCTCGCGGGTGTCGCAAAGCCGAGATCCAGCCCGATCTCGGAAACCGTTTCCACGCCTCTGGCCAATCGCTCTATCGCGCTCTCCATGCGCAGTGCATTGCGGAAGATTGTGGGGGGCAGGCCCATCTGCTCGCGAAACAGCTTGAAGAAGTGCGGGCGGGAAAGGCCGGCATTCCGTGAAATTTCCGCAAGGTCAACCGGGTCGCCTAGTCTTTCGCTCAGCAGGTTTATCGCACGCCTCAGACGGAAATCACGCAATCCCGAACATTGGACGGCCGGCCTGTCTCCTGCACTGGTCCACTGCCAGGTTTGGTCGAAAGCCGCCTGGGTGAGAGCACTGAGGCGGTCTTCGAACGAGCCGTCGCTGCCGCCATGGGCGGCGAGAAGCCGCGCGGTTTCCGACGCAAGCCGGGTAATGTGATCGCTCATTTCGACCGCTGACCTGCCGAAACGCAGGATTTCGAAGGCCGTATGGCTCGCATCGGCGAACCAGCCCGGGCGGATGTAGAGGACGAGCGTCAGGGTTGGTTCCCGGCGGTCAATCGGCGCGAAGTAGTGCGGTTGCCATGGACTGATTGCCGTCGCGTTTGCGGGCGTAAGCGGCAGGATTTTTCCGTCGATAACCACGCTGGCGACCGGTCCTCGGACGTGAAAAATCAGGTGTCCCTCGCGATGGGCATGCGGCGCCATCGGCCGATCCAGTTCGTAGAGACAAGCGCGCCCGAACGCACCATGTGCGACCGCGTGAGCAGTACTCATCTGTTTCCTCCCCGCCCATCTTTGTGCGCGGTAGTCGTCGACGACTGTATAAGGAGATCGTGTTGTGACAACAGGCAAATTGCCCCGGCCGCCGCCGGCCCGCGCCGTTTGCCCTGGGCCGGATGTTTCCTGTTCGTACTCACCATGCCGCCTCCAAGATGCGACGGCAGTCGTGGGGGGTCAGCCGTCGAGGATTGGCAAGGGCCCCGGGGTCGTTCGCTGCCATTTCCGCAAATCGGTCGAACCGGGACGGATCGATTCCAATCTCGCGCAACGAGGTCGGCAGGCCGACGGCTCGGGCGAAAGCTCCGATTGCAGTGCCGAAGTGCAGTTCTCGCGTTGTCCTTGTGAAGGTTTCGGCCATCGCGGCATACCGATCGCCAACGGCTTCGCTGTTGAAGTCGGCCATGGCTGCCATCAACGGCGCATGCAGATCGCCATGCAGGATGCCGGGTCCAAGTTCCGCCTTGATCGGCTGGGCAAGCGCATCGACGCCGCCAACCGCCTTTTCGAGCGCAAGCCCGGCGGTCAATGCCGCGGCCATCAATTCGCGCTGCGCTTCGCGGTGCATCGGAGAAGCAAGCGCCACCGGGAGCCAGCGCGTCAGCCGCCTCGTGGCTTCCAGCGCAAGCGCATCCGCCGGCGGGTGGTAGACCGGGCTGGCATAGGCTTCGATGGCGTGGACCAACACCTCCATTGCAGCAGCGGCGAGGCGGCGGGAGGGCACTCCTTCAAGCACCGTTGGATCGGCGATTATCCGGTCGGGGCGCGGGCAGGTGACTGGCTCGCCTTGCCCGAGGCGTACCCGCCGCGCCAATCCGAAATCGCAAAGGCCGGCCGGAATCGCGATCAGCGTAAGGCGTTCGCCTCGCCGCGATGCCTGCTCAGCAGCAAGTCGCGCTTGCCCGATGGCCGCCGTTCCGCCCACGGCGATGAGCGTGTCGGTCCGGATGTCGCTCAAAGCGGTCAGAATCCGGGACGTCGTGGCTTCAGGAGACGCGGCCTGACCTGCCCTTGCGAGGCTGATCGTTGCCCGGTCGAGTGCCTCCTGCACGCGCGTGCAAACAGCCGCGCTTCCCGGCTCGTCGTCGACGAGCGCCAGCGCCTGCGAGAGCGATCCCACTTCCTCCGGCAGCGCGTCCTCAATCGCAGCTTCTGCGAAGTGGGTGCGTGTGAGGTAGCCGATCAGGGTCATCGGAGTTGCTCCGACGTGCAGGGCATGGAGTCCGCCATGGCGGACTCCAGCTGGAGAGAACGGCCGGCTCAGACCGCCGGCCGCTCTGATGACGCGAGGGGACGCCGCGCTCAGCCGCCCGCGCGCATCTTGGCGCAGTCAACGACATCGCGCGATGGCAGTCCGATGGCCCGGAACTTATCCGCCGTCATACCGAGCGTCTGGTTGACGTTGTCCGTCTTGGCAACCATCTTGCTCGTCATGTTGCCATCCGGCCCATCGACCACTTCGTTGACGAAGACGGTCCCGGTCGCCTGCCGGTTTTCGTTCAGCGTGATCTTGCCGACCGGGCTGTCGAGCTGAAGCTTGTTCAGGGCTTCCTTGAACTTCGCCTGCCCGTTCGAGAGATCGCCTCCGGCCGCTTCGAGCCCTTTGATGGCGGCGAGCGTGGCCGTGTAGTAGCCCAGGCCGAACAGCGAAGGCGAGGGGAGGCGCTTGTCGGCTGGGAAGCTGTCTTGATAGAGCTTCACATACGAGGTCCAGGCCGGGTCGGTATTGTCGGCGGCGAAGGGGCCCGAGGTCGGCGTGCCCTTCAGTACATCTTTCGCGCGGCCCTTCGCCGTCAGAACCGTCTGGTCGGCCATGATGGTGCCGCCAATCAGGCGGGTCTTCTCGCCGGCCTGCTGATACTGGTTGAGGAAGTTGATCGCATCCGTTCCGCCAAGGCCCAGATAGATCGCATCCACATTGTCCGGCAGCTGCGCGATGATGCCGCCGAAATCCGACTGGCCGAGCGGCTGCCAGAAGCGCTGGACGATGTCGCCGCCCGACTTGCAGAAGTCCACCGCGAAGCCCATGAAGTTCGTGTAGCCGAACGAGTAGTCGGCTGCGATCGTCGCCACGCGCTTCCATCCCTTGGTCTTCACGACGTAGCCGCCGAGGCCGTAGCCCCATTGCGAGCCGTCGAGGTTGAAGCGATAGAAGTTCGGCGCGGGATCGACCCAGGTCGTCTCGAGCGCGCCGGAAATGCCGTTGATCACCACCTTGTCGGGGATGGTCTTGGCGAAATCGCGCATGGCAATGCCTTCCGAGCCGGACAGCGGGCCGATGATGAAGTCGACTTTGTCCTGCTCCACGAGCTTGCGGGCCATACGGACCGTGGTGTCGGGTTTCGTGTCCGTCGGAGCGACGACGGTTTCGATCTTCTTGCCGCCAATGGTGTTGTTCACCTGCTTGAGGGCCAGTTCGACGTTGCGGACGCCATCCTGGCCACCGGTCGCGAAGGCGCCTTCGAGTGCGACCAGAATGCCGATCTTGATGGTGCCGCTTTGGGCGAGTGCTGAGCCGGGCAGCAAAAGGGCGGCCACCGCGGCCGCGCCAAGCAAAGACTTGCGCATTGTTGTTCCTCCCTGTGACGCGGAAGGGAGAACCCGGCCACCACGCCGGACCTTCCCCATGCGCGCATCCTGGCGCGCCCCTCGGACGCGCCTCAGCGAAAGCTGCCGCCGAAAGCTGAAACCGCCCATATCCAAGCGTCTCATTTTCGCGGGCGCGCTCATCCGGGGGGCGCCCTAAGAGGATAGGGAGCTCGCCCCTGGGCGGACGACGGTGTGCCATGGGCACGACATTGTCGGCATGTAGCGGTTCGAGCGCTAGGGCCTTGCGATATCGGCAGGCGAACCCGGTAGGGTCGCCTTCAGATCGCCATCGCCGTTATGAGGGTGGGCGCAACGATAGCTCTGAGCTGCGGCGCATCCGGTGCCACCTCGCACTTACAACCGGGGTCAGGTCGGCGGCACCGCCTTCGGTCCGGCGATCTGCATCGCCTTGACGTAGGCCGGGCGTTGTTCGATCCGGCGTACGTAGGCGGTGACATTTGCCAGGTCGCCGACCTCCCGGCCCCCGAACAGCGGCAGCGCGGTCAGGTTGAAGGTGACCATGATGTCGGCGCAGGTCAGCTCCGGACCAGCCAGGTAGGGCACCTTGCCGAGGCGCTGGTCGAGGTAGTGGTAGTAGTTTTCGCGTCGCCGCTTGATCAGCCGGGCATAGACGTCCGCCACTGGTCCGCTGGCGCCGGCGTTCAGGGCGTTCTGGGCAAAGAATAAGCCGAGCAGGTTGTTGTTGAAGTGCATCCAGTACAGATACTCGGTGTGGTTCGGCTGGCTCGGCCCAACGGTCAGTCGGCCGCCGGCATGGCGGTGGCAGATGTGCTCGAGAATCACTGCGGATTCGGTTAGCACCACGTCGCCGTCCTGAATCACCGGCGCGGTTGCCGCCGGATGCAGCGCCAGATATGCAGGCGGCGCCAGGCGGTCTTCACCACGGTCGTACCATTTGAGCTGATACGGCAGACCAAGCTCTTCCATCAACCAGACTACCCGCTCGGACTGGGACACACCCAAATGATGAATGGTGATCATCACGCTCTCCCTGTTCAGGCCACCCGCAGCTGCGTCGGTCCCGCGCTCTGCACGAAGCGGCGAAGCCGATCCCTGAGGTCCTCCAACTCGTCCAAGGGGACGTTGAGGAAACAGTAGAACTCGCCCAGCATCTGCTGCGTGCGCTTGCGCAGCGCGGTGCCTTTCGGCGCCAGCGACACCATCACACGCCGCTCATCCGCCGCATCGCGTCGCCGGACGATCAATCCCTTGCGCTCAACCCGCTTCAGCATCGGCGACAGCGTGCCGAAATCCATGTCCAGCGCCGCGGCTAGCTCGCCGACCCCTTGTGGCCCGCGCTCCCACAGCACCACGAGCACCAGGTACTGCGGATAGGTGATGCCGAGCTTGCGCAGGAACGGCACGAACAGTCGCGTCATGTGGTTGCCGGCGGCGTACAGCGCGAAGCAAAGATGGCTGTCGAGCCCCGGCATTTCTACCGGCGCAATCGAGTTTCGAATATTCGAATTTTTTCTTCTTACATTGTGTCTCATATCATTGACTCTTATTATATTGCGTGCAAGCTAATCGTGTCTTCTCAAAACTGTCAACGGCCGTTTGAGAAGGCGGACCAGCTGTTGCTGGTCATCGCGGGGAAACAACTCAAGGGAGGAAAATCGCCATGTCAGACATGGATCGTCGTGCATTCGCTGGGGCCGCCGCTTTCGGTGCTATGGCGGCCACCGTACTCACTGCTTCATCCGCCGAGGCCGCGGGAGATAACAGCGGCTATTTCGTGATCGCGGAGATTGTGTCTCCAAAGGAGAAGGCAGATCAGCTCCGCGAGCTGCTCGTGCCTTTTTCGGAGAAATCGGCCAAGGAGCCGGGCTGCTTGAAATACGTGCTGATGGAAGTCATCGCTGAGCCGGGCCGCTTCCTCACCTACGAACGCTGGACCGACAAGGCGGCGCTCGAGGCCCACATGGTCACGCCGGACATCAAGGAGATCTTCCCGAAGTTGCAGCCCATTCTGGCCAAGCCGGTCACCCAGATCTTTCTCGACGGTCGCACCGGCGTGTAACCGAAGAGCCCGTCCAGGCATCGGCAAACGACCGCCGCTCGCGGCGGCCGGGCCGATGCCACAAAAAAATCCAGCCGAGGAGAACTGGCGGGAAAAATGCGTTGCTCAGGAGCAAATATCCCCCGGCAGAGCCGGGGCTTTACGTATTCTTCGGCGTTGCGAGCTTGGCCGCGGTTTCCTTGATCGTCTTGGCGATCAGCAGCGCCTGCTCCTTGTTGAAGGCAAAATCCTGGATGCCTCTCTGGGTGGTCAGCGACAGCACCATGATGTCGGGCTGTTCCTCCGGCCAGCCCGTGGCAAAGCCCAGGACGAAATCGGCGGTGGTCTTTCGCGTGGTGTTCATGTCTCAAAACTCTCTTCAGGCCGCCGGGACGAAGGCGGTGACTTCGATTTCAACTTTGGCGCGCTCGTCGACGAGGCCGTCGATATAGAGCA
>Ga0081540_1000477_pt1 | contig 39216 bp, 41 predicted proteins | sample TabmetS2T1R1_FD_71024 | JGI IMG/M metagenome (GOLD analysis project Ga0081540, IMG submission 71024) | Tabebuia heterophylla rhizosphere microbial communities from the University of Puerto Rico - S2T1R1 | ecosystem: Host-associated > Plants > Roots > Rhizosphere ...
TGGCTGGTGGGGTGGTGGTGGCGGTTGCCGTGCGGGTGGGTGTGGGTGTGGGTGTCGGGGTGGCGGTGCCGGTGGCGGGGCGCAGCGCGATGGTGGCTGCGGCCGGTTTGCTGCCGGGCGGTGTGACGGTCCAGTGTTTGCTGCCGACCATGCCGGCCGCGCCGGTGCTCATGACCGCGACGGCCACCTGCGCGTTGGCGCCGTTGGTGAGGCTGCGGACCAGGGTGGTTCCGGTCGGGGCGGTCGCGGTGGCCGCGGTCGCGTTGGATCCCTCCCCGAGCACGAGCACCTCGTTGGCCATGGTGGTGCGGACCGACGGTGAGGTGCCGCTGGCCGCGGAGGCCTGTACGTCGACCGGGGTGTGCGCATCGACACCGCTGAACGCCAACGTGATCATCGCCACCGGCCCGGCCGGGGTGAGCGAGGCCGACCACGACGCCGGTGGGGTGCTCCCCACCCGGCTCAGGCACGCGGCCAGCCGGACCGCGCCGCGGACCTGGTCGAACACCTTGGTCGCCGTCTGGCACACCACCGCGGACGTGGAGATCGTCTCGAGATAGCTGAGCACCACGTCGCCGGCGCGCAGGCCGGACGGCGCGGCCGTCGAGGCGGTCGACGCCGAGCCCGAGGCGAACGTGGTCGAACCGGCATGACGGGTGATCGCGCTCGCGGCGCTGGCCTGCAGCGGGGCACCACCACCGCGGCCACCCAACAGGGCCACCGCCGCGCCCAACACGATCAGCACAGCCAGCGCGCGGCGGAGCCGGCGAGTATGGGGGATGCTGGACACACGACGGGCACGATCGGCCCGGTGGGCACCGGTCATGGGTGCGAGCCGCTCCTCTCCTGGTCGCCCCCAAGCCCCACCCGAGCGGACGCACACCCCGCCATGGCCGGACCCCGACATAGAACCACGCATCGGTCTAGGAGCCAACCCGGCCGTAGGACGGCGATCATCGCCCATCCGAGCGCACGTCACGCATCAGCACGCCGACCTAACGGATGGGGGAACGCGGCGTTATTGGCGATAGGAACCGGGGGAGGAGTAGGGCGGCGGCGTCGCCGGGTATGGGCCGCGAACCCGAGGAACTGGCGCCGGTGACGATGCGGTGGTAGGTCCGTGTGACCTCCATCCAGTCACACCTCGCACATGGCCGAATAAGGCCGGGTGACCGTGTGACCCCTGCCACAAGGTCCTTATTCGTCGCCGTTATAGTGCCCCTCGGCTTAAGGCTCGCTCAGACATCAGCGGGGCCACAGCCCATTTGAGACGGGGGGGTCCAGTGATGACGGATAGTCGTGAGCACGAGACCAAGGGCATCAGCGCGAACAGCACTGAAGCGTGGCGGGTAGCGATGGCTCTTGCCCGTTACGAACGCCGGAAGCGCGGTGAGCGCTACACCGCACGGCACCGCGTGACGCCAACTGAAGGCGGGGAAACCCACGGCACCACCGAGCAAACCGCCTAAAACCGCGGATCAGTCTGCGGCGCGGTCGTATCTGCCTGCGCTACTGCGGCGAACCACGCTACGACTGAGTGTTGCGCGAGGCGAGATCTCTGGAAACGAAGCGTCCGTCCTCTCGGGCGGACGCTTCTGCTTCGGGGGCACCCCGCGCGGGGGAAAGGTCGCGGGGGCCGGCCAAGACGCTAGCCGGGCGCCGATCGTTAGCGCTAGGGCCATGACATAACGGTCACGTATCGCCGAGCTTGGCTTCCAGCGAAGTAGCGGTCAGCATCCTGACCGGCAAGTGGGCAACGAGTCGAACGGGAAATCGCCGTGGACCGGCGGCAAAGGCCGTGCGCTGCTTACGTGTTTCCGCAGGGCGAGCAAGGCGGTAACGTCCGAAGGGTCGTCTGACCCGGGCCTATCGCTGCGGGAGGGACGGGCCAGGCGGCCTGCCCAAGCGGGAGGGTTGCCAGGACAGGCCGCAGCTTGAGTCTGGTCTGCCCCCGCCGAGGTCGCATATGCGTCACGTTGCCAAACTCAGCCATGCGCGCTAGGTCATCACTGCCCGGACAGCGACACCGAAAGGAACGCCGGCGACGCACGGAGTATCCACTCACTCACATTGCAGATCGCAAAGTGGGCCAGCCCGGGCTATGTATGATTCCGTCGGCCGGTGGACCGCTCAGACGTCAGCGGAGCCGCAATCCTCTTAACGCGGGGTCCGACATGATGGTGACGAGCGGCGCGCACGAGCCAGAGGCGCTCGGCGAAGACAGCGCCGAGGCAGAGTCGATATCGACGGCTGGCGAGGGCGACGAGCTTCAGCAGCAGGGCGCGCGGTACACGGGTCGGCACCGAACCGGGCCGGATGATCATGCGGATGGACCGGACTCCGCCCAGTCGAGCGCCTGACCGTTCCATACGGCCGCCGTCCGGGCCTGAGCTCGCGAGGCTGCCATCGGACGACGCACGAAGGGGTGTGACATTTTCGACCCGGGGAGCGGTTTTACTTCGTCGGGATGCAGAGTCTCCCACCATGGGGCCGGCCGGTGAGCGGACACCCTCCCTCAGCTCACCGGTCGGCCTCCGAAGTTCGCCGATTAATGCCCGTATCTCGCGGCGTACAACGTCGTTCTTAGTGGCCGTCACCCGTACGCCGACCGGCTCGGCTGGATTGGTGACGCAGTGCACCGTGCGGATACGGCGGTCAGGACATAGACATCTTCGCCACGTGCCTCTACTCTATTCTCATATCTGTATATACAAGTGGAGGCAATCGTGACCCGGACTGTTCCGGAATATCGCCGTGGATTCGTCTTCGACGCTGAGGCACAGCAGACCGCGATGGATCTCATGCAGCGACTGGTCACGCTGTTCCAGGCGGGCAGCACCGACCTGGCTCCCGCCCAGATGCGCGAGCCGGTCAGCAATTACCTCGACATGCAGTTGTGGCAGCGCGAAATGGCCGAGATCTTCTACAAGCTGCCCGTACCGGTCGGACTGAGTGCGGAGCTACCCCGCGCTGGCGACTACAAGGCTGTGAATGTCGCCGGTCGCTCAATTCTGCTTACGCGCGGGCGAGACGGCAGCCTCAACGCGATGATGAACGTCTGCCGCCATCGGAGCATGCAACTCGTGCCGGAGGGCTGTGGCTCGACGCGACGCTTCACCTGCCTGTACCACGCGTGGTCTTACGGGCTGGATGGCCGACTGCTTGGTGTGCAGGCCGAAGACACCTTCGGCGCTGTTGATCGTGACGAATTCAGCCTGCTCCGACTCGAGTGCGGCGAGCGGGCGGGCGTGATGTTCGTCGGGCTCACCCCAGGTGTGGCCTTCGATCTCGATGAGTGGCTGGGTGACCTGCTGCCCGAACTCGAGACGCTCGGTCTTGCGGACACCGTCCCGTTCAGTACGCGCTACCTGGAGGGCCCGAACTGGAAGGTGACGGCCGACGGCTATCTAGAGAGCTATCACTTCGCGTCGCTGCATCCGAATAGCGTCGCGCAAACCGACATCTCCAACCTGGCCGCGTTCGATGCTTACGGGCCGCACATGCGCAATACTTTCGGGCTGAAGCCGCTGGCCGTTGCCGCTGAACTGCCGCGTGATCAGTGGGATCCGATGGAATGTCTCGGCGTCACCTACTGGATCTTTCCCGGCCTCGCGATTGCCGGAGGCTGGCGCGATCACGTCGCGGTGTCGATCATGCTGCCGGGTGCGGAATGGGGTTCATCGCTCACTGAACAGACGCTCTTGGTTCGGCATGCACCGCAGGATGAGATCGAACGGGCCCTGGCGCAAGCCAGTTCGGATTTCTTCCACGACGCGGTTCGCGATGAGGACTATGCGGCACAACGACAGGTGCAGCGCGCATTACCGTCGGTGGCCGGCGAATGTCAGGTCTTCGGACGCAACGAGCCAGCCGTGCAGCACTTCCATCGGACCCTCGCGCTATTGATCGATATCGAGCGGTGAGGAAGCAGATCACCGACGTGGTCATGAGGCTCGGGGTGGTCCGATTCAGGGCGGGCATGTCCATTCAGCCGTTACGGTCTCGATAGTCGACGACGTATCGCACTCGGTCGGCTCGAGCGTGGCGGCGCACGTATAGCAGCGGAACGCGTTCTGCGTCCGCCGTGAGGCCATCACGCACGAGGATCGGCGAACCGGTGCGTATTCCCAGACGTTCGGCCACCTCGGCCACGGCCGGTTCGGCCTGGAACGCGCGCCAGAGCGTGACCAGTTCGCCGACCTGGTCGAGGATGACCCCGTATAACCCATCATTCTCACGCCAACGTCGCCTGATTCCCTTCACCCGCTGCTGCGTGACCCACGCGTTGGTGTGCAGCCAGATCTCTCCGTCGATGTCCAAGGCGCTGGACACGAGGCAGAGCTTGCCCGTTTCCCTGAGCTCCCTCGGCACACCACGAGCCGGATGATCCATGTCGACGTCAAGCAGGATTTCCCGATAGCGTCGGCCGGCCGCTCGCAGCTGACGCTCCAGGTTCGGCGTGAACGACTCGCGGTTCAGTGGCACCGAAATCGGCAAGTGCGTTCGGTGCGGCGCGACAAAGGTGCCAGAACCCTTTCGCGCCACGGCGACGCCCTCGCGGGCTAGCTCCTCCAGTGCGCGCCGTGCTGTTAACCGATGAACGCCGAACCGCTCCGCGAATTCGGCTTCACTCGGGAGCCGATCGCCCGGACCGTAGACGCCATCGGTGATCATCTGTCGGATGCGCTCCCGCGCCATCTCATAGAGCGGGGTAGCGTTCGCTCCTTCCGGCACGTCGCCCAGCGTAGGTCCCGGCCTGAACCAATTAGTGGCGTCGTGGGCGATGCGCTGCAAGAGCGTCCGCCTGCGTGGCTTCGGCGCACTGGAAGCCATTCGGGTGCTCGTCAGGGTAACCTGACAGATGTGGGCAAGGGTAGAAGTCCGTGGCTGGACGGGCGGCGGGCCTGGTCGCGGTTGAAGAGCTGGCATCAAGGTGCGCCTTCGGCCGTGCCGGGGCAGCCCGACAATGGGGAAAGCGCTCTCGATGCGTTGGCGGACGTCGGACAAGTCCGTCGTTTGCTGGATCAAGCTGAGCTCGTTGCGGTCCGGACAGCACGGCGGCGCGGCAAGTCGTGGGCGGAGATCGCCACGCGGTTAGGCGTGACGCGGCAATCGGCGTGGGAGCGCTGGCGGGATCTCGACGAGGCGGATGATGAGCCGACACAGGGGCGTGCATCCGACGATGTCGTGCCCGACGTCACAGCGGCGACCGCGGTCGATCGCGCCGCGCGGGCGCTCGCACGGTCAGGTGAGATCGAACGAGTAGCGACGGAGCGTCGTCGACGCTCGTCAGTGATCGTGCCGAATGTTGTGGGCCTGTCGTGGGACGACGCCCGTCATGCATTACTCGATGCTGGGCTGATCGGAGTCGGACCGGACCCGGATGGGCCGCCGGTCACGGCGCTCGGCTGGCCCGATGCTGTCGTGACTGATCAGAGTCCCGAGTCTGGGGCGAAGGTGCCGGCCGGCACCATGGTCAGGTTATGGATCGAGCGGGGCGGTGGCTCCGGCGTACGAGAGCCGCGACGTCCGCTCCCGCGGCCTAGGAAGGGCCGGGCGATGAACGACGATCCATTGGACGATGCGGTGGGTTCATAGCCCACCTCCCTCGGCGATGTCGGTAGTCGCGCGAGTCGCGCGAATCCCGGCGTCCGGCAAGCGGACGAGGAGGCCACCGACTATTGGCCGACACAATGCACTAGGCGACCCATGAAATCGCTGGCGCGATTTCGCAGGGGCCCGCACTACTGCGCCGGCTCGCCGAGCACAGTGGCAAGCACGGCGGCTTGGCTGATGTCTACGCGCTTGGTGGCGGTTAGAAGGATTACCGGCCGCGACCGCGCCACGTCGCGGAGGTGTTCGACGGCAGCGGCTCGTGCGGGCTGCTTGAGCTCTGCGCGGTAACGGCGAGAGAATTCCTCGAAGCGCTCCGGATCGTGGCCGTACCATCGCCGCAGTTCGGTGCTGGGGGCGACGTCCTTGCACCACTCGTCCAGGTGCGCGGCTTCTTTCCGAAGCCCACGCGGCCATATGCGATCGACGAGCACCCGAGTGCCGACTCCGGTGGGAGGGTCGTACACCCGGGCGACTGTTATCTGCGGCTGGCCGGTTGGCATCGTTGCCTCCTTCGCTCCCCTCACCGAGCCCCGTCCCATGGTCCGTGATCGTGGACCTACGACTCTAGGACGACGACATGTCAAAGATCATCAGCATGAATCGTCGATACGCGTGGGCTTGTTGGGTACCAAGCGGGCGTGCGAGATATCAGAACAGGGTGTGTTCGCGGCCGTCGCCGGTCCATGCCGGTTGGATGCGAACCAGGTAGTCGGTGTTCAAGAATTCGTCCCGCAAGTCGGCGGGCATGCCCTCGTACGGTGAGATTTGGCTGGCGTGCAGGGAGATCGCATGTTCTCGCCGGGATCGCACTTCCGAAGTATCGAGGACGGTCGTGATCTGGTGTTCAGATCGGCCGAGTCCCTCCTGATCGAGTTCCAGATGTTCGCTGTCCGGGCGGACGTTTTCCAGTACGGCGAACCAACGAGCTAGAAGTGTCCGCGGCACGGTCCAGGCATATACCCGGGTTTCCGGTAGGTGTCGACACGCCTCCACCGTGGCCTGTCCGATGGCGGCGTGGTCGCGGTGCCCATCTCCGTAATCGGGATCAAGCGTGACGACGACGTCGGGCTTGACCTGATCAACGACGTCACGCACATCGGAGATCACGTCATCAAGCGGCGCTCCGACGAGCGTTTGCGGTCCAGGTTGGCCGGTCATGCCGGAATCGACGTAATCCAGCAGGATGAATTGGGCGACGCCTAGCGCAGTGCCGGCCGACCGCAGTTCGGCCTCGCGAAGAGCGGCGATCTCCGCGGCCGAGGTGAGCCATCGAACGTCTCCGGCCTCGCCGCGCGTAGCACAGCACACGGTTACCTGGGCGCCGTGCTCCACGGCGAGGGCGATGACCGATCCGGTGCCGAACGTCTCGTCGTCGGGATGAGCGACGGTGACGAGCAGTCGTGCCGCTTCGTTCATTGAACGCTTGCGAGGAAGTTGTTTATGGCCGAGGCGGTTTCCGCCGGTACTTCCAGGCACGGAAAGTGGCTGTTCGCAGGCAGGCGGTGAACGTGAAACCACTCGTGCTCAGTAGCGAAAGCTTGCTGAGCGGACAGGTAGGACTTATCGCGCGGTTGCGCGTACAGGTGCGCCGTCGGGCATGGTGATCCGCTCGCCGCGAGTGCGGCGAATTCGGCGAGCGGTGTGGGTTGGGCGGCGAACGAGCGGAGGACTTCCCGGCCGGCGCGGGACCACATAGGGAAACCATAAGCGCTCATCGAGTCGATGTACTGGAGTACGTCGGGACTGTCGACCCCGGCGCTCCACAGACTGAACAGCTGAGCTCGCGTCGCCGACCACTTCTGGGGGTCTTGCAGTGCATTCAGCGCCTCAGCGAAGCCCGGCGGAGAGCCAAGAGGCATCCAGTCCAGCAGCACCACCGCAGGAATCCGCTCAGGCCCGAGCCGGCGTCGCAGTGCAAGCGCAACCCACCCGGCGTGAGACAGCGCCACGGGCACGACCTGGTCCAGTTGCAGGTTGTCGACCAGCTCAATCGCATCGTCGATCAACTCGTCTGTACCGAAGTCGACACCCGCGCTGGGCGATTCGCCATGCCCGCGCCAGTCGACCGACACTGATCGGCGCGTTTCGGCCGTGCGGGATAGCAACGGCGAGAAGACCTCGCGGCCACCGCACCAACCGGGCATGAACAACAGTGCTGGTTCTCCGGTCCCCGAGTCGGAGAACGCGGTCGTCGTCATGGATTGCATGTCGCCTCCTTGTCGAATACTGCACTATGCAGTATTCAACTATACTGCACTATGCAGTATCGTCAACCGTATGTCGGTGACGAAGCCCACCCACACCTCCTATGCCGTGCTCGGACTGCTCGCGCTCCGCTCGTGGACCACATACGAGTTGGCCCGGCAATCGGATCGGAGCCTTCGATGGTTTTTTCCGCGAGCCGAACGGGCCGTTTACCAGGAGGCCAAGCGGCTCGTCGCGCTCCGCTGGGCCCGGGCCAGGAAGACGTCCACCGGGCGACGAACGAGCACCGTATATCGCATCACCCCGGCTGGGCAGCAGGCGCTGCGGAACTGGCTCGCCGAGCCCAGCGAACCAACGCATATCGAATCCGAAGCCGCGCTCAAGGTATTCTTCGCTGACCAAGCCGGCACCACGGAGTTGCGGGCGACGATCACCGGCATCCGAGATGACGCGGCCAACTCCCTCGAGCAACTTGGCGCAATGGCGGCCGGCGAATACGGATTTCCGGAGCGAAACGCAACGAACGTGCTCTCCATGCGCCTGATTACCGATCTGCACGAGACCCTGTATCGCTGGGCGGACTGGGCCGACACTGCGGTCGACGTGCTCGAGAAAGCCGATCAGCGAGCAGTCCAGCGGCAGACCCAGGACACATTGCAGGCCATCAGCGCTTCACGAGCGGGACTCCGGTAGCGCTCGATGCGGTTGTTCTGGACCAGCTGTGGATGGGGCTCGCCCGTTGTCAGAGGGGGAGGGCATGATCGTCGCTATGAAGGTGACAGGACGTTTGGAACTGGTCGCGTTCGACGCGCCGAACATCGACCGAGTTGCTTCCTTCTACGCCGAGCTGGCTGGATGGGAGATCGAACGGAGGGAATCCGATTGGATCACGCTGAGAGCGGGAGACGGCCAGGAGGTGGCGTTCCAGCTAGCCCCTGATCATGTGGCGCCGCAGTGGCCGGGGCAAGAGCGCCCGCAACAGTTCCACATTGATCTACAGGTCGATGACACGAAGGCGGCGGCCGAGCGGGCGGTTAGCCTCGGCGCAACCCGCCTTGCCGAGGGCCCGAGCTGGATCACGCTGGCCGATCCGGCTGGCCATCCGTTCGACCTATGCCAGAAGGATGGGGTCGGGCCGAGGATGCAGTTGTTCGCGGTGACCATCGACGCGCCGGACGCGGCAGCGTTGGCTCGCTTCTACTCCGACCTGCTGGGCATGGAGGTCACGTACGACGGGCCGGAAGGCGCCTTCATAACCGGAGACGGCAAGAGCGTGCTTTTTCAGCAAGTCACCGGGTACAACCCACCGCGATGGCCGGATCCGGCCTACCCACAGCAGGCGCACCTGGACATCATCGTTGACGACCTCGACATGGGCGAGGCGCGAGCTGTCGAGTTGGGGGCGTCGCGCCTAAACGGAGGTGGCAAGACGTTCCGGGTCTTCGCCGACCCGGCCGGTCACCCGTTCTGCCTCACGGTCTAGTGGGCACTAGAGCAGCTGGGCGGCTGATCGCCTCGACGTGATGGTGCGGGTCATCGCCTTTCGCGGGACGCTCGACCGGTCGATGGGGCGGTCGGGTGGTCCGCGGGCGACATCTGTTGGAGGTCGGGCAGAGTCAGGGCCGGTCCGGTGAGCTTTGCCAGACGGCCGGGACGGGTACGCAGACCACGCACGAGCAGGTCGAGATGACGATGCGCGAGACGATCATTTATCTCGCGTGAGAAGGGCCCGGGCAGCGGCCGGGACATCCGGATGATGAGGATTCCTATGTCGCCGGTGGTGATGTCGGGGCGCAGCGTGCCGGCGTCATGTGCTGCGTCTACCACGCGTTGCAAGGCGTCGCTACCCGCCGAACGGGCTTGCAACATCTCATGGTCGTCGAGCGGCAATTCCTCGAGCAGGGCCGGAACGACCGCCGCGACGCGTATGTCTAGGGCGGCGTGCATGTAGCGCATCAGGGCCTGGAACGGGTCCGCCTCGTTCGCGGCCCGGTTCGCGGCATCGGTGGTGCGTTCCAGCGCATCGAGGACGACCGCTCGCATCAAGGACTCGCGGTCAGGGAATCGGCGGTACAAGGTCGCGATGCCGGTGCCGGCCCGGCGAGCGATGTCATCGAGTGGCGCAGACGGCCCGCGCTCGACAAATGCGTCTCGGGCGGCAGCCAGGATCCGGTCACGGTTGGCCACCGCGTCGGCTCGCAGCGGCCGGGCGCTGGTTTCTATCGCCACTGCATCACCCTAACACGTATCCGGAGAAGCCTCCTCCAGATGATATGGAGACTCTTCCTCCGGATAGTGTACGGTGACAACCGGAGGAAGTTTCGCCGGATAGAAGGTAGCGTCATTGATGCATCTTCAGATGCAGGGTCCGACGCTCGCGGCATCCAGGTTGGCCCCGATCACATCCGGGCGCCGCCCGCCGCCGCGCAGCACGGTGTGGCTGACTCGGTATCGAACGCCCTCCACGCCGTTTCCTCACCGCGGCCATCGTCCGCGGTAGGGCTCCTCGTCGTGCTTTACCTGCACGAACGTCCACTACAGAAGGAGACATCATGAACGAGATCCGGCAGCTTGGTCGGCAATGGGCGGAGGCCGAACAGCGCGGCGACGTCGCCGCACTGGACGCCATGACAGTCGGCAACTTCACCCTGGTCGGGCCGCTGGGCTTCGTGCTCGACAAAGACCAGTGGCTGGACCGCTACCGCACCGGCCAGCTGGTGACGTCGTCGCTGGTATGGGACGACGTCCACGTGCGGGAGTACGGCGACGCAGCCGTCGTGATCGGCCGACACACCCAGCAGGCGACCTATCGGGGCCAGCCCTCCGACGGGCAGTTTCGGGCGACCCATGTGATCGTCAACGGGAACGGGCGCTGGCAGCTCGCCAGCATGCAGCTGAGCCCGATCGGGCAATTCCGTGCGCCAACCGCAAGTTAAAAGCCTGGGGCCGGCAGCTGCGACGTGCCCGGCCATCACCTCGCTAGCGTCCCGGCGCGCCAGCACCTCACCGGTTAGTTCGGCGTCCTGATCTGCGTCCAGCAGGTGGGGATGTGGTGCCGCGAATAACGAGCTTGGGTGCCAGCGCGCGCTGGCGGATTGGCGATGGATGCGACCGGTATAGGCGTCGGGCACAACGACAGCTTCGTCTACCAGACTCGGGCATTCCTCGACGAGATCGCCGGTCTCGACGAGTTGCCACGCAATGCGTCATTCGCCGATGGGCTGCACAATCTGCAGGTCGAGGAGGCCGTTGTCGAGGCCGCCCAGGAAGGAACCGTCACTCCGGTCGCCGCCTGAACGCGGCGCCGCATAGTCCGGATCTCGAAGCTGCGCGGCAGCTGCTGGTCATGGCAATGTCGCGAGTGGCCACAGGTCGCCCGTGGCGCTGTTGATGAGTGCGGCCCGATTCAGCCGAGCATTTAACGGCAGCACGTCATAGACCGTTGCTGCGAGAATCGGGAGTTGTGCCAACGGGGCCCGCGGTGCGAGCGAGCAGTGCGGGAGCCACCGTCCGGGGACGTAGTGCTTGTGCAGTTCGGCGCCCGTAGCTGTAACGGCGCGAACAATGCGCTCCTGGCGGGTGGCCAGGTCGGCCGCCACGCCGGCAAGCAGCCACGCTCGACCGCGGCGGAACAGGCCGATGCCGTCGAAACTGACCTCTACGGGTTCACCAGCCTCGAGCCCGTTGAGCGCGGCAGTCAGGCGGGCGAGATCCCAGGAACGCAGCACGGCGTATGACAAGTGCGGCACGTGCCGACCGTGAGTATGTGAGCGCAGGCTGGGCACACCGAGCGTCTCCAACTGATCCCACAGCGCCCGGATCGCCCGTTCGCCTCTGGCATCGAACAACAAGCACACTGCCAGCGCCACCTGATCACCTCTGCTCATAGTCTCCGCAAAGCCGAGCTACGAATGTTCACCGAGTGGGCCGCAGCAGCATCGCAGCGGTGACCTGGACCTACCAACTTTCGTAGTCCCGACTGCTCCACTTGCGGTCGTGCACTAGCCAGAGGTAGATGCGCGAGTCCATGTGGGTTGCGAGCACGTCGGCGGCCTTGGTGACAGTCATTCCGCGACGCAGTAGCCGTGCGGTAGCGAGGTGTTCAGCGAACAGCGGCAACAGTTACTGGGCGCGCATCAATTCGGATGGGCTGACCGGGTTCGTTCACCGCGATGCGGTTCACATTCCGCTCGGCACACCGTTGTGTCGCTGATCCTTGGCTTGGTGCCAGGAGGAGTGGAGAGGCAGCCGCAAACGCGCGGCTGCTTCTCGTATTCGCGGTGCGCTCGACGTTAGTCAGCGGCCGTCGTCAGCGTACCCAATAATCCGGGGTGGTCGGTTGTCTTGTTCATGCCGATAGTCGTGCCGGAACTGACCCGAAGATTCCGACTACCGACGATGTATTGCGTGCCGCCGTCGTACGTCTGGACATCGCCGGACGGCACACAAGACCGCACGTCTGGTATGTGGTGGGGTTTGAGGTTAAGGTCCGCGCCCAGCACCGTGGGTTCGGCCCCACTTCGCCGCGGCAGCGCCGGAATCGCCGTGTCGAACAGGTAGCGGCACTGCGCGAGGGCCACGGTCGGCTTGGTGCTGGCCAGATGGGTCGTGCAGGCGACGAGGCCGCTCGTATCGAGGCACAGCCAGGCCCGCTCCTCCGGGTCACTGGTGTCCTGAGTCGGATATATGCCCGCGTAGATGGAGTATCCGTCGTCGAGCCAGGGAAACCTCGCCAGCACACCGATTCCGTAGGACTGCCCGTCGCGGCACTGCAACGCCGCGGCGGTTCGGCGGTCGCCGGCCGGCTGGAAGGCCGACACGACGTCGCCGTCGCGAGCACCCTCGGCCAACACCTGCTCGAGATTGGACACATCCTCTCGGCACACCTCATTGAGGGTGACCAGGTTGGGCCCAACGCCGCGGATCACTGCCGCTGCTCTGGCCACCGAGTGGCCCGTGTAGCAACGCGCGATTCCGCTATTGCACAGGTTCAGCTGAAGCACCCGCAACCGGCCACCTACCGCCGCACTGCCGGTGGTCGATCCGGCGAGTACCGCGGCACAAACCACAGCACATGCGCCGACAGCGATCCACCGCCTCAGACCGCTGTGCGACCGAGCAGCCATCCGATCGCCTACCCATCAGTCCATCCCATCGTATCGACGGCCAGCCAGCCGGCGATCGTGATCGTTCGTTCGGCCAGGTGATCTCTGTTTCCGTCCGCCAGTGCCGATACGCTGAGGACTCTCGATGGGGCGGTCTGCCGGTGGCTCGTTCGCTGGGTCGGCTCCCTTCGGCATGAGGCAATACGCGGAGAAAGGAATGCCATGACCACACAAGACTCGAAGCGTCGACGGGGCCGCTCCTGGCTCCTCGCGGCCGCCCTCGCCGCCGTTGTAGGGCTCATCATTCCGTTGAGCGTCACCGGATCGGCAGCTGCTCGTGAGTCAAATGGTGGCGGCCCCAAGCCTACGATCGTGCTTGTTCACGGCGACTGGGCGGACGGCTCGTCATGGAGCGCGGTGATCCCGCGGCTGCAGCGCCAGGGTTACCAAGTCGTCGCGCCGCCGAACCAGCTCCGCGGGCCCTCTGTCGACGCTCCCTACCTGGCTAGCTACTTGCAGGCGATCTCCGGCCCGATCATCTTGGTCGCCCACTCCTATGGCGGTTTCGTTATCACGAACGCGGCAACGGGCAACGCCAATGTCAAGGCCCTCGTGTACATCGACGCGTTCGCCCCCGACGCCAACCAAACGCTCGCGGGCCTCCTCTCCTCGACCGACTCCTGCCTGGTCCCGAACGCATTCAACCCAGTGCCTTTCAGTGGCGGCCTGGACCTCTACCTGCGTATCCCGCCTAACCCGCCGTACCCCGGTTTCAACGAGTGCTTTGCCAACGGTGTGCCGCCAAATCAGGCTGCAGTCCTTTCCGCAGTACAGCGGCCAGCGTCCGCGGCCCAACTGGACGAGCCGTCCGGCCCGCCCGCCTGGACCACCATCCCGTCGTGGTCGTTGATCGGAACCGAGGATAATGTTATTCCGCCGTCGCTACAGGAGCAGATGTCGACGAACGCGCGTGCGCACATCTCGTACGTCAAGGCTGGTCACTTGTCGCTCATTACGCGTCCCAACGCGGTAGTCAGCGTCATCGACCAAGCTATCCGCGCCACAAGCTGATAGCGAACGTCCTCGCAGCCAATTCGAGGGCGATGATCTTTTGGGCTTAGGGTCGCTATTCGGCGCTAGCTCCAAGATCATGACGGGCAGTAGCGGAAGGACACCAGCGTGACCGATTCCCAGACTCAATCGATGACCGACGCGCTGCGCAGCGATCATCATGCGATCGCGGGATGGCTAGCTGGGGACGGTGCGCTGAGTCATACCGACGAGGCCACCGCTGACCGGGAGTTGGTCGTCATGAACCTCGTCCGGCATTTCGTCGCGGAGGAGGAGTATCTCTACCCCGAGGTTCGGGACGTCCTTGATCATGGAGACGCCATAGCCGAGGCGCATCTCACCGCGGACCGGGCGATAGAGGCGAAGCTCAGGAAACTCGAGGACCCTGATCTGTCGGCCGTAGTGCTCGCGGCGGTCTGGACTGACGTTCGCTCCGGGTTCGCGGCACACATTGAGCGACAGGACCCGATCTTTGCTGCTTTGGAGTCCGCTTGCTCGCCGGAACGACTCGCCCATCTCGGCGACGAGGTCGCCGGTGCGGAACAACTTGCACCCACCCGACCGCGTTCGATCGCTCCGTCCTCGCCTGAGTTGAACAAGGTCGCGAGCCTGGTCGAGGGCTTCGTCGATCACGTTCGTGACCATTACACACACCGGGGCGACGATCCGGATCTGACGCGCTGAGCTTCCATGCCCACGTCAGCATATGTTGACGCACGACATGCTGTCAGCATATGCTGACAGCATGGAAACAACACTGGAGATCGCTGAAGGCGCGGCCAGCCGTGACCCGGACGTTGGGCTGCGTGCGGTGGCGGCGCTGCGCGCGCTTACTGACCGGTTGGAGATTCTGCAGGTTGAAAGCGCGCGGATGGCCGGCTGGTCTTGGCAAGAGATCGCCGACCGGCTCGGCGTCACCAAGCAGACCGTGCATCGCAAGTATGGGCGGCGGATCGGGAGACGGTGATGTTCGAACGATTCACTACCGACGCCCGGACGGTGGTCAGCGACGCCCAGCAGCACGCGCGGCGCCTGGGTCACCGGTACGTCGGCTGCGAGCATCTGCTGCTGGCGGTTGTCGGCATGAGGCAGTCCGCCGCCGAGGTGATGCGGGAGAGTGGCGTCACGCCTGAGCACGTCGAGCAGCAGATCGTTCGGCTGATTGGGCTTGGCACCGGAGCCGACTTGTTCGCTGATCTGGACCGAGAGGCGTTAGCGGCTATCGGTATCGATGTGGACGCGGTGCGCGCTCGGATCGAGGCCCAGTTCGGCCTGGATGCCCTGGACCACGCCGCTCAAGTCAGCCGCTCCGGACGGCGCGGTCGCTCCCGGCGAAAGCCCAGCCGGGTTCTGTCCCCCGGCCTCCGGCGTCGCTACCGACGGTGGCGCTGCGCGCGGCGAGCCGCCAGGAATGAAACACAAACCCAGGCCTCGCCGGCACCAGTCACTGGCGATCACCGGACCGCGGGTGCCGGTCGTAGTCACCTACCGTTTACGCCCCGTGCGAAGAAGACCTTGGAGCTCGCGTTGCGTGAAGCCCGGGCTCAGCGCGACGCAACCATCGATGTGCAGCACATCGCGTTTGGCTTGCTCGCGGTAGACGGCGGGATGGTGCCGCCGATTCTGGCGGCGTTAGGCACCACGCAGAAAACCTTGCGAGCCGCGATACTCGATCGCTATCGCCAAGCGAGCTGACGCGTTAGTCAATCGGGCCGGCCGCGATCGGGTGTCGCGGCTGGTAGAGCCCGACCGTTCCGCCGCTCGGCAGCTGAATTGACGTCCACAGGCCCCAGCCCTGATCGCGCACACCGCCCTCGAAGGTCACTCCTCGCGCCGTGAGGTCGGCGACCGTCGTGTCAATGTCGTCGCACATAAGGTGCAGCTCCTGTTGCGGCGCGCCGTCGGTCGGATGCACCGCAATCTCGGCTGGCGGCAAGGCGGCGATGAGCCAGCCACCTCCGGCGTCGACGTGACGTGTGCCCAGCAGCTCGAGCAGGAAGGCGCGATCGGCCTCGGCCGCAGTGCTGTACACGATGACGTGTGCACCGGTGATCATCGGTACTCCCTCCAGACGCGCTCCGTACCTCAAGCACAGCACACCCCGACTCCAGCGGGCGAATTAGCTCGGCGTCCGACTTTGTCGGTATCTCGCACAACGCTGTGGACGGGGCCCGGCGGGGGCGATTGGTGCTGCCATCCGCCTCCTGCTCCGCCTTGCGATCCATCCGCCTGGATCCGCGCATCCAGCCAAGGAACCACGTAGCTGTGGATCATCGACCAACCCGCCGCTCTCGATTGAGGAGCAGCTAATCGCTACGGTTGGCGAAGTCGATGGGCACGCTCAGCGTCAGCTCGACCCTGAACGGCTGAAGTATTCTGCCGCGACCCGCTTGGGTACGACCATTGCCCACGCCTCACTGACGAGCTCGTGCATCTCGTCCTCGTCCAACGCCTCCAACCAGGCGCGAACCCAGTGGTAACGCATATCCGACGCAATCGGCAGAAAGAACTTCTCCGGCTCCGCCGCGACGAGCGACGCGCGTGCGTCCCTCGGGTAACCGAAGCCGATCGAGCGTTCGTCCGGTGCGATCGACAGGAATACCAGCCGGCCGACGCGAAACTTCGCCCGGTCCCGCACCCACGCCTCGTAGGCGCGAGGCAAGCCCAGCGCCACGGCTCGTACTTGGTCTGTGGATACCACGGCCGTCAGTATGGTCGGCGGGTCCGACAACGCGACCGACAGCGAGTCGCACGTAGTTGCGTGGCTGCCAGGGGCTCGTGCCCGATTTCAGCCCCGGTGCGCGGCTAGGAGGGAGGGGGAGGGCCGAGTAGGGCGGCAACGAGTTCGCGCCGGCTGCCGACGCCGAGTTTGTCGAAGACGGAGCTGAGGTGCTCTTGAACCGTGTACGCGGAGATGTGCAGCTGTTTGACGATCTCTTTGGTCGAACGGCCCTGCAGGACGAGGGAGGTGACGCGCTTTTGGGCGAGGGTGAGCCCTCGCGCGTCCAGGTACAGCGATGCGATCTGCATCGGTCGAGCGCTCTCGACGACAATTGCTGTTTGTCGACCGGTCGGCCCACCAAGCTGGCTTACGTGTACGGCTAACCAATCACCGTTGCGCGTCCGCAGCCGAGTGACGGCCACTGTCTCGTCTTGGGGGGAATCCGGCTGGGCGGCTTGCGCCGCGGCGGCGTAGATCGCCGCCGGCAGCGCTCCTGTGCCAACGTCCATCCACCTCGGGTCATGCAGGTCTGCCATCCATTGTTCTGCCTCGGCATTAGTCGAGGTGATCGACAGGTTCTCATCCAACACGATGACTCCGGGTCCACGCACCGTCGGGTGTGAGGCAACTGCAGCGGCCGCAACGATGGCGCGACGCAGGCCCTCAGCCAGATGCGGGACCAGACGACGGACCAGTGCGATCTCGGCTATGCCGAACCCAATCGGCCCGTCGCTGCGATGCAGGCAGAGCACGCCCCAACATCGATCAGCCGATACCAGCGCCGCCCGAAGCTCGTCACCCAGCCCGAGCGGCGCCATTACGTCGACATATCGAGCGCTGGTCGTTCGGTCGTCTGACGTCGCGGCGTCGAGAGACCTCACGTGGTCGGTCGCGAAGGCCAGTGCCGTGAACTTGTTGACGTCGGCCTGCCCGAACTCATTCTCGAGGAACAGCGCGGCTGCTTCGGCCAACGGCTCCTCGGCCAGAACTGACGTGAAGAGCATCGTCGCGGGATCGACAACAGCGAAGAAAGCGGAATCTATAGGGACTATCGCGCGCAGGCCACGAAGCGTCTCATCCCGCAGGCTTGCCGCGTCCAGCCCGACGTAACAGCGGCGGGCCAGGGCATCGATTCGCCGTTCGGCCGCGGCCACGTTCACTCACTCAGCGTAGGCCGGCGCTAGCCGGTTAGCCCTAGCTGACGGATCAGGCCTAGCTCGTCGAGACGGCTCCACCACTCCACAACGCGGCCCTCACGCACGCGGAAGATGTTGATGCCTTTCAGGAACACCGTCTTCCCGGTCGGCGCGGCGCCCATGAGCTCGCCCTGATGGGTTCCCGACGCGGTGAACCGTTCGACCACGATGTCGTCCTCGGCGACCAACATGTCCAAGTCACTGTGCCAGTCCGGAAGTGCCTTCCGGATCAGCTCCCCAGCGGTCCGCATTCCCTCCCGATCGGCGGTCACGCCGAGCGGCGGATCATGCATGACAAAGTCGGGTGCGAGATAGGTATCGACGGCCCCGAGATCACCTTCGGTGAACAGTCCGTCGATGAGGGACCGAACGATTGCCTTGTTGTCTTGAGTGCTCATGTGGTTCATCGTCAGCCCTACCGAGCGCCGCAACCACCCCAACTTGTTGGGGATTCGAAGGTGGAATCGTCAGCCGTCGAGGGCGTCGAAGGCTAACCCGCTGGACGCCTCATCCCGACCCACGAAGGCGCGGTTTCGGCGCACGGGTGCGGGCGACCGTCGTGCCATCGCGCGGCCTGGTCGCTACGGCGCAGGATCACGCCCTCGGGCGGCACCTCCTCCTCGGGGATCAGCAGCCGCCACGCGGGATCGCCGGAATCACGAGCCGGACTGGTCGCGGTGCCGCAACGTGACACTGCTGATGATCTTTCCGACCGCGACCACGAGGAACAGCTGCCCGATCACGGCTTCGAGCACAGCTAGCGTCTGTCCGGGATTGGCCGCCGGCACCAGATTCCCGTACCCAACGGTTGTCATCGTCACGAAGCTGAAGAACAGGTCCTGGCTCAGTGATCCCTTTCCGTCCGCCCCGAAGAATGGCACGCTGCCGAATTCGCTAGCCGCCCTGTAGGCGAAGGCGAAGAACATACCGATCAACAGGTAGGCCGCAACGGCACCCAGCAACGTCTCGGTGTCGACCTTCGGTCGGAGTACGAGGTGGCGCACGATCGAGAATGGTGCGATGAAGTAGAGGAGGCAGCAAACGGCGGAGATGACGCCGAGCTGGTCGCCCTCGTTGTTCACGAAGAAACTCACGACGGCGACGATCGCAGCCAGGACGAGCACAATATTCGCGACAAGCCGGATGCCGGGTCGCGCGTGCGATATTCGGAGCGCGAACCAGACAGTTGCCAACTGGACCGTGAGGACGATTGAGGTTGCCCGCTCTTCGGTGATCGAGACCGAGACGATGTAGGTCACCACTACGAGCATGAGGACGATGGCATAGCTCTCAGCGAAGTGGAAGGGTCGGCGGTTAACCGGTCGTTTTTGCGCGCTAGCCGTGCCCTCTTCGGTGGACTCCGTCAACTGACCTCCAACCCGTCGCTGACCTCAAGCCAGGTGCATGATTTGGAGCGTAGGCGTGGACGATCCAGTGTTGGAGCACGGTCTGCCTACGGAGCGACGTCGCCGTTCGGGTCAGTCAGCAGCGGCCCACGCGACCGCCTCGGCCTGTTCGGCTAGCGGGAAATGCCGGAGCTCGCCCGGCGTCATCCAGCCGAAGAGGCCGGACACTTGCGTCATCCAGCCAATGTCGGTTACCAGGGCGATGCGTCGCCAGGCCCGGAAATGCCCAACACCCATCTTGAGGTCCTGCCACAAGGCGCCACCGGTCATTCCGTCGAAGGAACGGATGACAAGGACGATCCGTATGTCGCCGGCGCTGGCCGCGCGTTCGATGGCGGGCAACAGCACGTCCCGGTATTCCTCAGCGTGTAGCGTTCCTGCTGCCTCGAATCCGATGACTCCGTCGGGCAGTTCGGTCAGCTCAGCGATCACCACGTCTCCTCAGCTAGCCCTCGCATACCAGCCCATCATGGCCCATGGTCGAACGCGGGTGGGCGAAGCTAGAGGTCTCCCGCATGAGGCAGCTGTGGTCAATCTGGTCGTATTCGTGGGCTCAGCAGCCGTTGGGCTGGTCATCGCGCCGGCCGTGCTGGACATTGGGTCGTCTCCGCCACCGCGACGACGACTCCTAAGACTTGCTGGAATCGGCGCAGGCGATGGCATGAGCCAGCTGCTGTCCCCAGGTCCGGGCGCGATCCTCTTCGCCGGGCAAGAGTTGATTCTCCTTCGACACCAAGAAGCTCTCGGGCTTAGCAAGCATTGTCACGCCGTGACGCCGCAGCTCAAGCCTTGCAGCCGGCCGCGAAAAGCAGTCAAATCCACCGCCTGGCTGAGCGGGCAATCGGCCAAGCCCCGAACACACCTGCGACGAGAAGCCGTAGCGAAGCACCCATCCCGTCAGTGTGGAGGGCGATTGCGCGGTAGCCCAGAGTCGAGCGTCACTCGCCGTGCCGGCCCGACCGGCTCAGGAGACGTGTGTCGGCACGATAGCGACGGGGCAGGTGGCGTGATGCAGCACTCCTTGGCTCACGGAACCGAGTAGCGCTCCTGGCAATGCCTGGTGCCCGGTTGTTCCGACAACGAGCAGGTATTGGGCCGAGGACGCGAGCACCAGGCCCGCGACCGGATGATCTCTGATGACCTCCGGATGCACGGTGACGTCCGGATATTGCTCACGCCAGCCCGCGAGCGCTTCGGAAAGCCACTCATCCGCGCGTTCCGGTGCTGGGGGTGAAGGCCGCCACTTCATCGTTGCCAGCAGATCCGGATGCCAGCACAACACTGGCCGCAGCGAGACCTCATGTCTGCTGGCATGGTCGAATCCGACGGCCAGGACGTTCTGCGCGCCGTCGGTGGTGTCCACGCCCACCACCACCGACGCATCTTCCTCCCGCAGTCCGGCCGGGCCCCGAACGGCGATCATCGGGCACTCGGTGCGCCCAGCCACGGCCACGCCCACTGAGCCCAGTACAGCCGAGCGCAACGCGGTCAGCTGACGCGAGCCGAGGACCAGCTCCGTCGCGAAGGACGCTTCCTGAACGAGCACGTGACTGGGGCGACCGTCGATGCTTTCGCCCTCGACGCTGACCTCGGGATCGATCTCGCGGGCGCGTTCGATGATCCTCGCGATCAATTGCTCCGCGACGTGTTCCGGCTCCTCCAGGTCCGCGTCCGGAATGTCGCGGTACATCGGTTCGCTGGTCCGGGCAGTGCCGGAAAAGACGTTAACTACTCTGACCGGCACGCCGAGGGTCCGGGCGTCCGAGATCGCCCAGCGGAGTGCGAGGTCTGAACTCGGCTCGTCATTCACCCCGACCAGAACGGGCCCCGGCCTGCGCGGGATAGACATCACGCCCCCTTGTCGTCATCGCACGGTAGAAGTCTCGGGCTCGAGCGTTCCGGCCACAAGCAAGCGTGACTGCGCCGCCCGGCTTCTCTCGCCTGGCATCCAGTTGCTCACCCTCCGCAGCCGGACATGCGTCTCCGTTCGCGCTAACGCCCGCGATGGGCGACGGACGGTGCCGAAGGTCGATCGGAGTGGCCACGAACGGCGTGCCGGGCGCATGACACCGTGGCTCGTATCAGGCCGAGTCGGGCCGATCGCTACCGGTAGCTAGGCCGCTGGGGGAGCGCGTTGCTCAGCTCGAGCGCTTGCGCCTTCTCAACGACCTGCCCGCGCGCGACCCTGCGTAGGTCGACCTCCGGATGTCTGAACGTGTAGCGACTGTCCGCGGACGCCTGCGCGAGATCTCTGGCGAGGTCGGCGGCGATTTTGCCGAGGGCGTCGAGGACGACGGCGGGCTCTTGGAGCGCAACCATGTCGTCCATGGCGCGAACGAACGCCGACAAATCCTCGTTGAGTTCGGCTACCACGATGTCGGACGCGATCCGGATTCCCCGAAGCGAGCGAAGGTCGCTGCGAACCATGGGCGGTGAGCATACCGCGAGGCGAAGGCCGGGCTCATACCGGCCCACCCAGCTTCGATATTGCCCGGGCAGCTGCGAAGAAGAACCCCTAGCCCAGGCAGTTCCGGAGCTAGCCGCCGGCCATCGCGCCCACCACCAAAAGCGGCTCTTTGCCCTCAGCGACCGCAGCGGGGAGGGGAGCGTCCGGTGATTCGTTGGACAGGTCCTCCTCGCACGCGAAGAACCGCACAAACGCACGGCGCTGGCCGGTTCCCGGGTCGCGCAGGGTGCCATGCAGCGCCGGATAACGCAGCTCAAGTTCGTCGAGTACGGCGCGCTGGGTGGCTGCTGACTGCACTTGTATTTCGCGGTCACAGTGTGCGAGCTGGCGCAGGTGTGCCGGCAGCACGACGCGTATCACGAGAGTGTTTGCACTTCGACGGAGAGCACTGCCGGCAGATCTCGGACGATGGGTGCCCAGCTGTCGCCGGAGTCGGTCGAGGCGTACACCTGCCCGCCAGTCGTCCCGAAGTAGATACCGCAGTCCGGGAGTGAATCCACTGCCATTGCATCGCGCAGTACGTTGACGTAGCAGTGCTCCTGGGGCAATCCGTTCGTCAGCGCCTCCCAGGTCATACCTCCGCTGCGGCTGCGGTACACCCGTAGCTTGCCGTCGGGAGGAAAGTGATGCGAGTCGCTGGTAATCGGGACGACGTACACGGTCTCGGGCTCGTGTGCATGAACACTGATAGGAAATCCGAAGTCCGTCGGCAGATTCCCGCTGACCTCCATCCAGCTGTCGCCTCCGTCGTCGCTGCGCATGACGTCCCAGTGCTTCTGCATGAAGAGCGTCTCCGGCCGCGAGGGATGCATTGCCAGCTTGTGCACGCAGTGTCCGACCTCAGCCGCCGGCGAGGGAATCCCATTGGACAGCAAGCCTTTATTGATCGGATGCCAGGACGTACCGCCGTCGTCTGTCCGAAACACTCCTGCCGCCGAAATCGCGACAACGATTCGGTCTGCGTCCTGCGGATCAAGCACGATCGTGTGCAGGCACATTCCGCCGGCTCCCGGTTGCCACTGCGAACCCGAGTCCTGCTCGCGCAGCCCTCGAACCTCTTGCCAGCTCGCCGCACCGTCTGTCGACCGGAACAAGGCGGCGTCCTCGACACCGGCGTACACGGTCTCCCGATCGGTCAGCGACGGCTCCAAATGCCAAACTCGCGCGAACTCCCACGGGTGCGGCGTCCCGTCGTACCACTGATGCGTTCCGGGCACGCCCGCATAGTTGAAGTCATTGCTCATCGTCTCCCAGGTTTGCCCAGCGTCGTCGGAACGCTGGATCACCTGGCCGAACCAGCTGGTGGATTGGGACGCGTACAGCCGATCCAGATCGACGGGTGAACCCGCCAGGTGATACACCTCCCAGCCGGCAAAGTGCGGCCCGCTCACGTCCCATGCCTGCCGCCGCTCATCTGACCTGAGGATGAACGCGCCCTTGCGACTGCCGACCAGAACTCGTACCCCGCTCACTGCCAGGCTCCTCACTTCTTTTGCCCCGAGACTAGGACGGCCCGCCGACAATCGGTCAACCGCGGGTCGGGGTCCGGTCCATCAACCCACATCACTTGCGCTCTGCTGCGAGCTGATGATCTTGGACTTCTCGTCGCCGGGGTTGTAGGTCCAAGATCACGCTTGACCACCCAGAAGCGTGACAGTGCTGGTTCGACGGACTCAGGCGGCTGGGCGTTGACACGCGATGCGCGGCATCAGACGGTTGACGGCAGGCGTTGTTCTGCGTGAGGAGTGCCATGACCGGCTTCGATGACAAGCTCGCCGCCACGATCGCCCACGCCCGGCGCCACACCTTGGGTGACCTGGTGCGCCGCGCCGCCAGCCGGGCGCCGGACAAGACCGCCCTCATCTACCGGGATCTCCGGCAGACCTACGCCGAGCTAGACGCGACGATCAACCGCACCGCGAACGCGCTGGCACAGCGCGGCGTCGTGAAGGGCGAACGGATCGCGTTGCTCTCGCACAACAACCACGCGTACGTGGTTACCTGCCTAGCCCTCGCTCGGCTCGGCGCGATCACGGTGCCGGTTAACTTCGCGCTCGGGGCTTCGGAGGTCGCGTTCGTCCTCGAACACGCTGGAGCTACCGGCGTCGTCGCCGAGGACGCGCTCGTCCCAGTCGCGGACGAGGCAATCAAGACCGCGACCGTAGACGCGATGAAGGTCCGTAGCGCAATCGGTGGCACCGCCGACCTGCCGAGAGGCTGGGAGCCGTTCACGGCGTGGTCCGAACACCCGGATGCAACGGCTCCCGACGTGCCGATCGACGACGACGACGTGCTGCAACTGATCTACACCAGCGGCACCGAAGCACGCCCCAAGGGCACGATGATGACCAGTCGCAACCTGATCGCCCAGTACGTCAGCTGCATCATCGACGGCCGCTATAGCCAGCATGACGTGGAGATCCACGCGCTGCCTTTGTTTCACGTGGCCGCTCAGCACTGCTTCCTCATGCCGGGTCTCTACGTCGGCGCCACCAACATCGTGCTGGACGGCCCGGACCCCAGCATGGTCCTGGCTACCGTCGAGCAGGAGATGGCAACGAAGTTGTTCTGCCCGCCGACCGTGTGGATCGCCCTGCTCCGGCACCCGGACTTCGATCGCCGCGACTTGTCGTCACTGCGCAAAGGTTATTACGGAGCGTCCATCATGCCGGTCGAGGTAATCAAGGAACTCAGCACTCGGCTGCCGAACATGGAGCTGTTCAACTACTACGGCCAAACCGAGCTATCCGCGGTGGCACTGATCTTGCCGCCGGAGGACCAGGTCCGTAAACCGGGCTCGGCCGGACGACCGGCTATCAACGTGGAGACGATCCTCGTCGACGACGACGGGCGACCAGTACCTCCGGGTGTCGAGGGCGAGATCGTGCACCGCAGTCCACACGTCACCGCGGGGTATTGGAACGACCCGGGCAAGACCGCTGAGGCATTCCGCAGTGGCTGGTTCCACAGCGGTGATCTCGGCGTGATGGACGAAGACGGCTACATCACCGTGGTCGATCGCAAGAAAGACGTCATCAACACGGGTGGGGAGAATGTCGCCAGCCGCGAGGTGGAAGAGGTTCTCTTCCAACACCCATCCGTGAGCGAGGCGGCCGTGTTCGGCATCCCACACCCACGGTGGATCGAGGCAGTCGCCGCCGCGGTAGTACCGCGCACAGATCAAACGCTTTCCAATGACGAATTGATCGCGTTCTGCCGCGAACGACTCGCTGGCTACAAGACCCCGAAGTACTTCGTCGTCGTCGACGCACTTCCCAAGAACGCGAGCGGCAAGATCCTCAAGCGTGATCTGCGCATCACCTACGCGAATCTGGCCGACTAGGCCCTAGTGGGACACCGGGTGGGGCGGATCTCAGTCATGGAGTGAGGCCACCGCCGACCGTGATCGTCTCGCCGTGCATGTACGGGACCTCATCGCTGAGGATCCATGCTGCAGCCGCGGCAATCTCCTCCGCAGCGGCGTACCGCTTCATCGGAACCATCTGCTCCATGGCCTGTTTGAATGAGACGGCATCGGTACCGGCGGCCGAGCCCATGGACACCTCGAGCGAACGCATCATGCGGGTGTCGACGACGCCCGGCGCTAGCGCATTGACCCTGATTCCCGGTGGCGTCTCCCTCGCCAGGCAGCGAACCAGGCCTAGCACTGCGTGCTTGGAAGCGTTGTAGATAGCCGTGCTCGGCGTGCCCATTACCGAGGCCAGTGAGGACGTGAACAGCAGTCCGCCGCCCTCGCCTTGCTCGATGAAGCGCGCGACCGCGGCCTGCCCGCAGAGGAACGCTCCCCGCACGTTGACCGCGAACACCTGGTCGAAAACCGCGATATCCAGGTCCACGACCATGTGCGCCGTGCCCTCGATTCCCGCGTTGGCATGGAAGAGATCCAGCCGGCCGAAGTTGTCGACCGCCGCTCCGACGCACGCGGCTGCACCCTCTGGCGTACTCACGTCAGCGCCGACGCCCACTGCTCCGTTGCCGAGGCGCTCGGCGAGTTCACCGGCCCTGCCCTCGTCGATATCAGCCGCGACGAGGCGGCAGCCCTCCGACGCGAGCCGCTCGCACGTGGCGGTACCGATGCCGCCAGCAGCGCCGGTGACAACGGCGACCTTTCCATTGAGTCCCTTGAGCACCGATCGCCTCCTTCAGACGCCGGTCAATCATGCTAGATCCTGCCCGATGCCGGTCTGGGTGTAGCGGAAGTATGTCGGTATACAGGCAGCGTTTCGAACAGAATTGCTTGCTGTGCCTGTGGATTCTCGATTGACCGACGGACGAACCTGCTAGACTAGAACACGTGTTCGAGAGTGATTCGCGGGTAGATACCGTACTGGCTCAGCTGGCCTCCGCGCGGCAGCAGCTGCGTGACATTGACCTGGCCGCGCTGGGTCGGGATGAGCTGCTGGAGATGCTGACCGAGCTTGAGATTGACGCGCGGCAGCAAGCGGCGGTCGGGCACGCGGTGGTGGCCGAGCTGGACGCGCGGGGAATCGCGGCCGAGCTCGGGTGTTCGTCGACGGCGGTGATGTTGTCCGAGCGGCTGCGGATCGGCCGGCGGGAGGCCACGGCACGGGTGCGGCTGGCCGTGGAGCTCGGGCCACGCCGGGCCCTGACCGGAGAATCGTTGCCGCCGAGGTTTCCGCGGGTCGCCGCCGCCGTCGCCGACGGGGCCATCTCCGACCGGCACGCCGCCCTGATCTGCCGGACGGTTGATGGCCTGCCCGACGCCGCTCTGGAGCAGGCCGACGCGGCCGAAGTAATGCTGGTCGAACACGCCCGCACCCTCAACCCGGACCAGCTCGCGGTGCTGACCCGCACGGTGCGGGCCTGCCTCGACCCGGACGGGATCCTCGCCTGCGAACGCGACCAGGATCGACACCGGCACGCCACCCTGACCGTCCTGCCGGATGGGTCGGGACGGCTGCAGGCCGACCTGACCGGCGAAGCGACCGCGGTGTGGCAGACCATCCTGTCCACCCTCTCTCGCCCCGCACCCGATACCGAGGCGGGGGAGCCGGATCGGCGCAGCCCGGGGCAACGTCGGCACGACGCCCTCCTCGACGCCGGACACCGGCTCCTGCGCGCCGGCACACTGCCGGACGCCGGTGGCACCCCGGCGACGGTGCTGCTCACCCTCACCCTGAAAGAGTTAGAAACCCGCACCGGTCTGGTGACCACCGCGCACGGCGGGCGGATCAGCGTGCCCCAGGCGCTACAGATCGCGGCCGAGGCCGACATCGTGCCCGTCATCCTCGGCGACGCCGGCGGGGTCCTCGCCTACGGGCTGACCCGGCGCACCGCCAGCATCGGGCAACGCCGCGCCCTGGCCGCCCGCGACGGCGGATGTTCGTTCCCAGCCTGTGACCGGCCACCGGACTGGTGCGAAACCCACCACGTCGTCGCGTGGGCCGACGGCGGCCGAACCGACCTAGAGAATCTCACTCTCGTCTGCGGATTCCACCATCGCGAGCACCGCAAACGCGGCTGGACCTGTCACATGACCGACGGGGTCCCGCACTGGCGACCACCCCGCTGGATCGACCCCACTCAAACCGACCGCCGCAACACCACCCACCACACCCCACTCCAATTCAGCGTGCCGCCGACACCCGCGCTGACCTGAAGACAGCTATCGGGTCACCAGTCCCGCGAGTGCGCAAGTTGACCTCGACCAGCGCGCGGACTTCGAGCCACCTAGCGCCGCCCGCATACCGCCTAGCCGCCGATACTAACGCTAGTCGACAGCAAGAAAGTGTTAGTTGAGCCCATCTGCAGTAAGGTCACAGAGCGGCGTCCGGGGGAGTGGTGTCTGACCTGCCGCCCGACGATGCCCGGTTAGGAGTACCGCATGGGATCGTTGCCTGAGGTGCCCGTTCAGCCGGCCGACGTGTCGTTAATGGACGGGCTGAGTTCGACGCGCGCGATCCGCCGCTATACGGATGAGTCGATTCCCGACCGGGTGCTGCGAGACATCTTCTTCGCGGCGACGCGAGCGCCCAGCGGGTCCAACCGGCAGCCGTTCCGGTTTCTCGTGCTCCGCGACGGCGCGACCGCGGTTGCTGCGAAGCGGCTGATCGCGAACGGCGCGCGGGCGGTGTGGTCAGCAAAACAGCAACGTGACGGTTACACCCAGGGATCGGGTGCTAGGGCAGGGTCACCGAAGGCGCGAATGGCCGCCACGATGCAGCAGTACGTCGACTCCTTCGCCTCGGTTCCGGTGCTGATTCTCCCGTGCCTGAACCGCTATCGAGAGCCTGAGTACACCGAAGGCGCGAACGTCTACCCGGCCTGCCAGAATCTGCTACTCGCCGCTCGCGGTTATGGCTACGGCGGCGTGATGACCATGTTCCACAAGGATGTCGAGCCCGAGCTTCGGGCGCTACTGGCCATCCCCGATCGGACGGCGATCTCGGCCACGATCACGCTCGGCCGGCCGGTCGGATCACACGGGCCGGTGCGACGCCGCCCCATGGCCGAGTTGGTATACGAGGACACCTGGGGACAGTCGGCGTCCTGGGCGGTAGATCCACCTGGCACAACGTTCACCGCCGCGGGCCCGCCGAAATCGGTGACATCCGGCTCGGGCGGACCCGCACCGTCTGCCCGATGACCTGCCGCCGGAAAGGATGTCGATGGAGCGCGAAGTCAACGTCCAGGTCGACGACCGGGTCATGGTGATCACACTCAACCGCCCCGCGGTCCGCAACGCGGTCACTCAGTCGGTGGCCGAGGCCGTGGCGGCCGCGCTCGATGAACTCGATGCCTCGGACGAACTCGCAGTAGGAGTTATCACCGGAGCAGGTGGCACATTCTGCGCGGGCCGTGATCTCAAAGCGTCCCTGCAGGGCGACCACCCCTGGGTCGACAAGCGCGGTTTCGCCGGCATCGCAGAATACGGGTCGATCAAGCCGTTGATCGCGGCTGTCGAGGGCTACGCCCTTGGGGGTGGCTTCGAGATTGTGCTGTCATGCGATCTCGTCGTCGCGGCGAGGTCGGCCAAGTTCGGGTTGCCCGAGGTACAGCGCGGTCGCATCGCCGGCGCGGGTGGTCTCTTCCGACTCCCGGACCGGGCCCCCTACCACGTCGCGATGGAGATCGCGCTGACCGGTGAACCGGTGACGGCTGACCGCGCGGCGCATTTCGGGTTGGTCAACCGAGTCGTTGACGACGGCGGCGCCCTTGATGCGGCCCTCACCCTGGCCCGCCGGATAGCTGTCAACGGACCGCTGGCGGTCAAGGCGACCAAGCGGGTCATCCAGGCCAGCCGAGACTGGCCAGCCGTGGAAGCGTTCGAACGGCAACGCCCGATCGCGGATGCCGTCCGCGCATCGGAGGACGCACGAGAGGGTGCGCGTGCCTTTGGTGAGAAACGGACGCCGGTCTGGCGAAACCGCTAATAGCTAGCGTCGGGCAACATTGAAGGGAGCACACGTGGTCGATGAGTACGACGTCGTAGTGCTAGGCACGGGCGCGGCCGGGCTGACCGCGGCGGTTCGGGCCGCGGCCGATGGCGCGCAGGTCGGGCTATTCGAGCGAGCGGATCAAGTCGGCGGAACGAGCGCGTGGTCGGGTGGTGTGGCCTGGTTGCCGAACAACCGACACGAGGTCGAGGCCGGGTTCGTCGACAGCATCGAGGATGTGCTGACCTACCTGATGTCGTTGTCGCACGGACTGATCGATCGACCGATGATCGAAGCCTTCGCGCGCACGGCGCCGGAGGTGGTCGACTGGCTCGAACAACACACGCCGGTGCGGTTCGAGCTGGTGGCCGGACTCAGCGACTATCACCCGGAGCATCCCGGTGGCCGTCGAGAAGGCCGATCAGTCGAGTGTCCGCTCTTCCCGTTCGAGAAGCTCGGCGCCTGGGCGCCGCGGGTGACCGTTGGCTGGCAGCTGACTGGCGAGTTCTGCATGAGCGAGACCGCACTCGGACGCAAGGCGCCGAACGGGCTGCCTCGCGAAGAATTGGAGCGACGCAAGATCCACGATGAGCGAGGGGCCGGGCAGGCCCTAGTGGGCCGGCTCCTTTCGGCCTGCCTGGACCGCGGCGTCGAGCCGCAGACCAACTGCCGCGGCGTCAGGCTGCTGGACGACGGGGGCTCGGTGCTGGGCGTTGTCATCGAGGGTTCGGATGGGCCCTTCGAGGTGCGGGCGCGCGGTGGGGTCGTGCTCGCGAGCGGCGGCTTCGAGCATGACCCGAAGCTCGTCCGGACGTTCCTGCGTGGCCCGCTCGACCGGGCGGTCAGTGTGCCGACCAACACCGGCGATGCCCTGCGCATGGCGATGCGGATTGGTGCGGACCTCGCGGACATGCGTGAGGCCTGGTGGGTGGCGACGATCGACGTGGAGGTGCCCGGTCGCGGGCTCGTCCCATGGCAGGTGAACAGCGAACGCACCCGGCCCCACTCGATCATGGTCAACGACGACGGTGTGCGATTCACCAACGAGGCGGCGAACTACAACGCACTCGGCAACGCGTTCCACGTTGTCGACGTGGCTCGCTTTGCCTACATCAACGACCCGGCCTGGATGCTCCTCGACCACCACTTCCTTTCGTCCTACGGGCTGGCCGGTCATCGCCCGCCGGCTCCGACCCCGCCGTGGCTGACCGAGGCAGCCTCGATTCCCGAGTTGGCGGAGCGGATTTGCGTGCCAACCGACACGCTTGTGGCGACGGTTGCTCGATGGAACGAGCACGCAGCCGCTGGCGTCGATCCTGATTTTCATCGCGGGGAGAGCCATCACGATCGGGCCTGGGGTGATCATCCAGCGTTCGGGCTCACGCCGCGGTCGACAGTCGGTCCAATCGATACGCCGCCGTATTACGCGATTCGGGTTATGTGCGGCACGCTCGGTACCAAAGGCGGCCCGCGTACTGATGAGCACAGCCGAGTGCTGGACGTGGACGGAGCGGTGATCGACGGGCTCTACGCCGCGGGCAACGCCATGGGTTCGGTGATGGGGATGACGTACGGCGGGCACGGCGGAACTCTCGGCCCCGCGCTCGTGTTCGGCTATCTGGCTGGGCAACATGCCGCTGGGCGGGCCGCCGAGGTCACTCGTGCCTGATCGGTTGCTGTCGCTGGCGGCCGGAACCGTCCTGGACCTGCAGCCGCCAGAGGCAGTTGAGATCGCGGCCGCCGCCGGTTTCGGGGCGGTCGGCGTCTGGTACGACCCCGACTCGTGGAGTGCGGCTCGGGCCCGGGAGGTTCACCGCCGGCTCGAGGCAACCGGGCTCGTCGCGCTCGACATCGAACCGGTGATCCTTGGTCGCGCGGTGGATCCGGGCGAGGCGGTCATCGACGCGGCGGCCGAGATCGGCGCCCGCCATGTGCTGGTCGCCGGTGGACCAGCCCAACCCTCCGCCGTCGCGGAACGATTCGGTGCCCTGTGTGATCGCGCTGCGGATGCCGGCACGATCGTCGTGCTGGAGTTCCTTCCGATATTTCCGGTCGGATCGCTTGCCGTCGCCGCTCAGATCGTTGAGCAAGCGGACCGGCCGAACGGAGCGGTGCTGGTAGACACGCTGCATCTGGATCGGTCCGGCGGACGCCCCTCCGATCTGCGTCAGGTGCCGCGACACCTTCTTCCGTATCTGCAGGTCGCGGACGCGCCCCGTGAATCGCCGGTGTCGATCGACGGGTTGCGAGAAGAAGCGTTGTACGGGCGACTACTGCCGGGCGACGGCGTGTTGCCGTTAGCGCACGTGCTGGAGGAGGTACCTGGGGTCCCGCTGTCGTTCGAGCTTCGCTCGAAGGCGCTGATGACCGCTCATCCGGATCCTCTTGATCGAGCCCGTACGGTCCTCGCGGCCGGACAGCGCCTCCTGGTATCGAACGGTTCGTAAGCTCCTGACCCAGAATCGACCTGCGTTGTCGCGGTGTTTGGGGCAGGCGCTCAGGTCGACGTCCGGGTACTCATCGCGGCCTGCGTGATCGTCACGATGCCGACAGCATCGAGGCCATGCGCGCTCATGAGCGTCCCGACCGGTGCGGATCCGGGGACGCGGCTGACCGCTAGTCGGCGCAACGGTGTGCTCGACCCCGCTTCGGCCAGCACCTCGGATACCGCGCTGCCGAGTCCGCCCTCGATGTAGTGGTCCTCGGCCGTAACGAGCACGTCGGTGTCTGCGGCGGCAGTGAGCAAAGTGTCCGCGTCGATGGGCTTGACCGAGTAGCAGTCGATGACACGCGCGGCGACGCCCTTCCCGTCGAGCAACGCAGCCGCCTGAAGCGCGGGATGCACAGTAACGCCGGACGCGACGATGGTGACCACATCAGCTGCGGAAGAGCGCAGCGTTCGGCTCCCGCCGATGGGAAAGCTCTCGCCGGCCGGGTAGATCACGGGGGATCCGCTCCGATGCGTGCGGAGGTAGGCGAAGCCGTCCGCGTCCGCCATCGTCTGGACCAGTTGCGCCGCCTGATTGCCGTCGCACGGCTGCAGCACGACCGAACCCGCAATCGCGCGGAAGCACGCGATGTCTTCCAGAGCCATGCCGGACGGACCCGACTCTCCCGGCGTGAGCCCGGCGTGCGATCCGCACAGCCGAATCGCGGCACCGCCAATCGCGGACATCCGCACGAACTCGAACGCCCGAGTGGTGAACGCGGCGAATGTCGAGGCGAACGGCATCCAGCCGCGGGCGGCGAGTCCGGTGGCTGCGGCGATCATCTGCTGCTCGGAGATGAACATCTCGAAGTAGCGGTCCGGGAACGCATCGCGGAACAGTTCGGCGTACGTCGAGTTGCTGGTCTCAGCGTCCAATACGACGACGTCTTCGCGAGCCCGCCCGAGAGCGACGAGCGCCTCGCCGTAGGCCAGCCGGGTCGGGATCAGCTCGCCGAGTTCGTACGACGGCAGCGAGAGTTTTCCGCGCCGTGGCTTGTCACGAGTGATCACTGGCGGCGGCAACGGCGCAACGGCCGTCGCCGGATGAACACCGAGGCCGGCGAGAGCGGAGTCGGCGTCGGCGAGCGGTCGACCGTGCCATCCCTCCGCCCCCTCGACGGCGCCAAGACCCCGGCCCTTCTCCGTCCGCGCCACGATGACCGTTGGTCGGTCGGTCGACGCGGCGGCAGCGCGGAATGCGGCGTCGATCTGATCCAAGTCGTGTCCGTCGACTTCTAGCGCTTGCCATCCGAACGCGCGGGCCCGCTCCGCGTAAGGGCCCGTCTGTTGCCCGACCATCGTCGGTCCGCGCTGGCCCAGCCCGTTCACGTCGATCAGGACGATGAGGTTGTTGAGGCCGAAGTAGGCCGCGTGCTCGAACGCCTCCCATACCGAGCCTTCGGCCATTTCGCTGTCACCGCACAGCACGAAGACACGGGCCGGGGAGTGCTCCAACTTCTGCAATGACAGCGCCAGCCCGACTGCGGTCGCTATGCCCTGGCCGAGGGATCCGGTCGCGACATCAACCCACGGGAGAACCGGTCGTGGATGCCCTTCGAGCCGGCTGTCGAGCTGGGCATAGCTGAGCAATTCCTCATCACTGATCGCGCCCATGGTCTTCAGCCATGAATAGAGCAGTACCGACGCGTGTCCTTTGGACAAAACGAAGCGGTCATTACCCGGATTCGCTGGCTCGTCCAAGTCGGCCCGGAAGTGTGCCCCAGCCAGAACGGCGATTAGATCGGCCGCAGAAGCGGCGGATGTCGGGTGACCGGCGCTTGCGGCATTGGTCGCCCGCACCGAATCGATGCGAAGCTGACGGGCGAGGACAGCAGGATCACGATTCGAGCGCGACATGTTGGCCTGACCTCGAAATATGGGTTGGCTTACCGTGCACAGCGGAGCGCACGTAAGTGTACAGTCACTCCACTATCCCAGACCGACTTCCACCCGCTCAAACCTATGGCCTTGACGGCCAAGCGCATGCCCGTAGTTCCCTCCGGGGGGAGTCGCTGCAGTCTCGAGGAGGGCCCAGCGTTGCCGGCGATGACAACTGCCCGATGGCTGTGGCAGGTCGTCGAACCGGTACATGCGGTCTTGTATTTCGCTCCGGAGCTTACGACCGAGGCGACTAAATCTGGCTTGGCGAGCCACGGCAGCACATACTTCGCGTGCCGCGCCGCACCTCTCGGCCAGGCGACTGCGGCATTGGTCACTGCGGTCTTCTTCGGCTTCAGCTCGACTCGAGTCCGTCGTTCCGTCCCTTCGATGTGGGAACTCGTTGACCCAGCTACCGCCCTGCAACTGCGCACCACTGTCGCGGACGCCGCCCTTCGACGTCTCCTCGGCCCGGTTGCTGCGAACCCGATCGTCGCCCGCGCTGCGGAGCTAGCCGATCGCGCGGTCGACGGTGCGGAGATGGCGGGCCGCCCACTGGCCGCCGCGAACGCCGCTTTGGAGGTCGCCCGTGATCCACACATACGTCTTTGGCAAGCGCTGACCACGCTGCGAGAACATCGCGGAGATGGCCACTGCACCGCGCTCGTCAACGCCGGGATCGGGCCGTGCGAGGCGCATGTGCTGCGCGCCGGATCAGGTGCCGCTGAGCCCGAATTCCTGCGCACCAGTCGGGGCTGGTCGCCGCAGGAGTGGGCCGACGCGGCCGAGCAACTGCGCATCCGCGGGTGGCTTTCCAGCGACGGATGGCTGACCGCCTCCGGCACCGAGATACGCGACACCTACGAATCAGACACGGATCGACTTGCGGCGTCGCCGTTCGACGCGTTGGGCCCGGAGCACACCGAGGAGTTGCGGGCCATACTGCGGCAGCTCGCTAACACGATCGTGGCCGCAGGCGGTGTGCCGATCGAACGAGGACTGGGCAGCCCATGGCCTCCGGGCGAGACTATGTAATTCGTAGGTCGCTAGTGGTCACGACCGGAAGTTGTTCGGGGATTGCCGGAGACCAGATGGATGCATCGCCAGGCGCACGAGGAGGCCATACCCGTAGGTATGGACGACGAGGACAACGCCGCGAGGCGCCATCTGGGCCCGGCAGACCCTGGGCGAACTTCCGGTCGTGACCACTAGCGTTGGGGGCATGAGCGATAACGTGCTACGGGGCTGCGTGGCGATAGTTACTGGCGCATCCAGCGGCATCGGTGAAGCATCCTCGCGGATGCTGGCGCGGCAAGGCGCCACGGTCGTGCTGGTCGCCCGCCGGGCTGATCGGCTCGCAACGCTCGCGGACGAAATCAGCGATGTCGGTGGCGATGTGTTATCCATCGAGGCCGATGTGACTCAGCGCTCGGAGGCAGAGGCGGCTATCGGCCGCTCCGCTGCGGAGTTCGGGCGAATCGATGTGCTGATCAACAACGCCGGAGTCATGCTCCTCGGACCCATCCTTGACGCTCCGGTCGAGGAATGGGAGCAGATGGTACGGGTAAACCTGCTCGGCGTGATGTATTGCGCCAAGGCCGCATTACCGCATCTGCTGGAAGCGGCCGATCGAGGACCGCGCAATGTCGCTGACTTGGTCAACGTCTCCTCGGTGGCTGGCCGGCAGGTCCGACTTGGCAGCGGAGCGTACAACGCCACCAAGCACGGCGTCGGCGCGTTCAGTGAAGCCTTGCGGTTAGAAGTAACACAGCGCCATCTTCGGGTAGCGCTCATCGAGCCCGGAGCGGTCGCCACCGAGCTCGCGAGCCACAATCGCCCGGAGATCCTGCAGGGATTACGGGAGCGCTTCGGCGCCATGCAGCGACTCGACGCAACCGATATCGCCGATGCGATCGAATACATCGTGACCCGTCCACGGCACGTCGCCGTCAACGAGGTCCTCATTCGGCCGACTGAGCAGCAGCAATAGCCGAGGTTTATGGATTAGCAAGACTGTAGGCACGACGGGCATTGCCCGAAGCGATCATTCCGGCCAGGCGCTTCGCCTCGGCTACCGGCCAGAAGCCGCGCGCGACGCCGTCGTCGAAGAATGCCGTCAGGGCTTGACCGAACAGCGTCGTGCTTATCGCATAAAGCTCAGCCAGGCCGAAAGCGTCACTAGAGAACAGCACCGACGCGAACGGCGCTAGTTCGAGGAGCTCGGCGAGGATCGCGCCTGCCCGCGAGCCGACGTTGTGGAGGGCTAGGCCAACGTCGACGAAGACGTGATCGAAGACCTGCGCCAGGTAACCGGCGGCGCGATGGAACGGGTAGTTGTGCAGGAGCATGACCGGTGGTCCCAGCCCAGCCGTTGCGCGAAGGAGCGGGGTCAGCAGCAACGGGTCGCACTGCCGTAGGTTGACATCCGCATCGCCATAGCCGACGTGGAACTGCAGTGGCCGGCCGAGGTCCAGGGCGGTCCAAATGAGAAACCGGATCAGCGTCCGATCCACCAGACGGGGAACGGTCTGTTCGCTCGATGCGCGTAGCCAGTTCGTGGCGGCGACCTCGACGTCGGCGTCGGACGGCCGGCTTGGGTCGAGGTCGAGGCCGGTACGGTAGGCAGCTATCGACTTGAAGCTGACGGCGTTCTGGCTGCGCGCGTGCAAAGCCTCGCGGATGGTGGTGGCGAAGTCCCTCGGCTCGATCATTCCGATCATCTGCTCGGCGACGACTTCGAGCCGGACGACTTCGTGTCCCGAGGCGTCCGTATAGGCGGCGAGCTCGGCCGGAGACGTGAGCAGGTCCGGGAGATGTCCGGTGTCCACAAGGTAATGCGCGATTCCCGTAACCCCGAGCAGGCGTCGGGCCGCCTCGTCGGCGCCCAGCTCGGCCCGTCGAGCGAGATAGTCATCCGGGGAAGAAAAGCGGGGCAGGTCGAGAAGCGGCGCACAGATCGACCGAACGGCCAGGCCGACCTGAGTGTCGAACAGCGAACGATGTAGCGGCCCCGGGCCGTCTGCTTCGGTGAGGAACGCCTCAAACTTTTGGCGGTCGAGCTCCCCGCCGACCAGGCCGTGACAATGATGGTCGACGAGCGGTATTTCCTCGAGCAGGTTGGTCATTGCTCGCCTGCAGTGAGGTCCAGCGCACGGGCGAAGTCGGCAATGAGCGCTTCCGCCGGCTCGAGCCCGCAGGAGATCCGGATCATTCCGTCGTCGATGCGGGCGGCGCGCCGCTCCTCCGGGCTCAGTGAGAAATGGGAGGAATTGAACGGCGTGCTGACCAGAGTCTCGACGCCGCCGAGGCTGGTTGCCTCACAGCCGATCTGCAGGTTGCGGACGACATCGTGTGCTCGCTCGGCGCCGCCGGCGACGGTGATCGTGACCATGCAGCCGCCACCACAGTTCGGGCGCATCACCCGCGCAGCAACGTCCGCACCCGGGTACCCGGGCAACGATGGATGTCTCACGGCTGTGACGTCCCGGCGCGAATCGAGCGCGGTAGCCAGAGCGTGCGCGGTCACGGTCTGGCGAGCCATACGCACCTCGAATGTTTGCAGTCCGCGCCAGACGAGGTAGCCCTCGTACGGTCCCAGACTCGTTCCGAGCGTGATGACGCGCCGCTGTACCTCGGTGACGAGATCCGCATCGGCGACGACGGCACCCGCGACGGCATCGGAGTGACCGTTGAGGAACTTGGTCGCGGAGTGCACGACTACATCGGCGCCGAGGAGCAGCGGCTGCACGACATACGGGGTGGCGAAGGTGTTGTCGATGACGAGCCGGGCACCCGCCCCGCGGGCCAATTCGGCCAGCGCCGGAAGATCGGTCAGCTCCAGTTGCGGATTCGACAGTGTCTCGGCGTACACCACTCGGGTCGGGCCGCCGTCGATCTCGCGGCGCCAGGCGTCGAGGTCGACAGCATCGACCCAGCGCACGTCGATGCCCCACGCGGGAAGATCGCGCACGAGCAGGTCGCGAGTGTCGCCGTACACCTGCCGGGCTGCCACGAGACGATCGCCCGCCCGCAGCAGAGTCAGCAGCGTCGTGGCGATCGCACCCATACCGGACGAGGTCATGAACCCGGCCGTGGCGCCTTCCAGATCGGCGATCTCGCTCGCGGCGGAGTCCACCGTCGGATTGCGGAAGCGGCTATACCAGTGCTCGATCAAGCCACCGGCCTGGACATCCTTGTAGGCCCGCTCGTCGAGGAAGTACGTGACCGAGTGGTGGATCGGCGGCACCACCGGCCGGGTGCGTGGCATGAACTCGGTTGCCCGCGCCGGGCGGCCTACCGATTGGCGGGTGCTGTCGCTTGACGGCTCAGGCATGGGGAGTGACCAGGTCGTTGGCGGGCATCTCATCCTCCAGCACGTGCGGTGCGGGCTCGGGGACGACAACGATAGCCAGGCCCCCGGCGCGGAACGCGCCCGTAGCATGGCGGCGCAGGCTAGCGAGACGGTGGGGAGTGCCATGCATTGGCAAGATCGGATCCGGCAGGCCGCCCTTGCCCGCGACGTACAGGGCGTCTTGGCGGATCGTGGCGTTGTCGCGCTTGCCGGGACGTGGGTCGACAACAGCGGTGTGACACGCGTCAAGGCGGTCCCGCTCGGCCGGTTGGAATCGGCCGCCGCTTGGGGCATCGGGGCGTCCCCGGTGTTCGACGCGTTCCTCGCCGACGACTGGATCGTGGCCGGACGATACGCCGGCGGGCCGGTAGGGGATCTGCGTCTGCATCCGGACCTGAGCCGGGTCGTGGTGCTGGCCGAGCAGCCCGGCTGGGCGTGGGCGCCGGTCGTGCGTTATCAGCAGGACGGGACCGTGCATCCGCAAGATCAGCGCAGCCTCGCCCAGGCGGCGGATGCCCGCCTCGCCGAGGCCGGGTACTCGGCGCGGATGGCGTTCGAGCTCGAATGGGCGATATCGACGACGGAGCCTGAGTTCACACCGGCCGCGAATGGGCCGGCGTACGGGTTCACGCGCGTCATCGAGCGCTCGGACTACCTTCGTGACCTGCTCACCGCCCTGGACCGGCAGGACGTGTCGGTCGATCAGATCCATCCGGAATACGGCAGCGCCCAATACGAGATCTCCGTTGCCGCCGAGGATCCGGTCGCGGCCGCGGACACATCGGTCCTGGTGCGTCAGACGATCCGGGCCCTGAGCATGCGGTACGGGCTGCACACCTCGTTCTCGCCAAAAGTGGTAGCCGACGGTGTCGGCAACGGCGGCCATGTGCATATCTCGCTCTGGAGGAATGACAGCAACCTGTTCAGCGGCGGACCGGGTCGGAACGAGATGTCCCACGATGCTGAGGCTTTCGCCGCTGGCATCCTGGCCCACCTGCCCGGCCTGCTGGCGATCGGGGCCGGCTCCCTCGCCAGCTACCTGCGACTGATCCCGAGCCACTGGGCCGCTCCGTACCAGGTCTGGGGACTGGAGAACCGCGAGGCGGCGTTGCGGTTGATCACCGGCTCCCCCGGCAACGCCGGCGCAGCCAATCTCGAGATCAAAGCCTTCGACGAGTCGGCTAATCCGTACCTCGTCGTCGCTGGCCTCATCCAGGCCGGGCTGGCGGGGATCAGCACTGCCGCCACGCTGCCCGAACCGGTCAACGTCGATCCAGCGTCCATCACAGACAC
>Ga0081540_1000478_pt1 | contig 39176 bp, 31 predicted proteins | sample TabmetS2T1R1_FD_71024 | JGI IMG/M metagenome (GOLD analysis project Ga0081540, IMG submission 71024) | Tabebuia heterophylla rhizosphere microbial communities from the University of Puerto Rico - S2T1R1 | ecosystem: Host-associated > Plants > Roots > Rhizosphere ...
TGGGTTACCTGTTCCTGGTGCGCGGCCTCTGGGCGCCCACACGATGACGGGCGAGGGTCTCGCGCTGCCAGGCGATTCCTCGTGGGCTCGCGGCACTCCTCCGCCGGAGCGGCTGCGCTAGTCTCCGGCGCCCGGAGCAGGAGAGAACCATGGCGAGCATCGGTCGGGTGTGCGTGGTGGGCGGCGGCCCTGCGGGACTTGCGCTCTCGCGGGCCCTCCTCGCGCAGGGCGTTCCCTTCGACGTCTACGAGCGCCACCACGACGTCGGCGGACTGTGGGACCAGTCGAACCCAGGCTCGCCGATCTACGACTCGGCGCACTTCATCTCCTCGAAGACGCAGACCCACTTCCACGACTTTCCGATGCCGGAGGATTACCCGGACTACCCATCGCACCGGCAGGTCCTCGCCTACATCCGCTCGTTCGCCGAGGCCTACGGTCTCCGCGAGAAGATCCGCTTCGGTAGCAGCGTGATCTCGGCCGTCCCCGATGGCGCGGGCTGGAAGGTTGCGCTGTCCACCGGCGAGGTCCGGCCCTACGGCTCCCTGGTCTGCGCCAACGGCACCAACTGGCACCCGGTCATGCCCAGCTACCCGGGCGTCTTCGCTGGCGAGATGCGCCACACCCGGACCTATCGCTCGCCGGACGAGTTCCGGGGGAAGCGAGTGCTGATCATCGGCGCGGGCAACTCGGGCGCGGACATCGCCTGTGACGCAGCCCGCACCGCGGCCAGGGCGTTCCTCAGCGTCCGGCGCGGATACCACTTCGTGCCGAAGCACATCTTTGGCAAGCCGGCGGACGTGTTCGCCGCCGAGACGCCCCCGATGCCGAGGTGGCTCCAGCAGAGGGTGTTCGGCGTGCTGCTGCGGCTCCTGAACGGCGACGTGCGGCGGCTCGGACTGCCGAGGCCCGACCACCGCATCTTCGAGACCCACCCCATCCTCAACACCCAGGTGCTGCACTTCCTCGCTCACGGGGATCTCAAGGCGATGCCCGACGTGGAGCGATTCGCGGGGCGGACGGTGCACTTCAAGGACGGCACCACCGAGGAGATCGACCTCGTGCTGTGGGCCACGGGGTACGACTGGAGCATCCCCTACGTCCCCGAGAGCGAGTTCCAGTGGAAGGGCCACCGGCCCGACCTCTACCTGGCGATGTTCAGCCGCGAGAACCCGCGGCTCTACGTGATGGGCTTCCTCGAGACCAACAGCGGCGCCTACGCGAGGTTCGACGACATGGCGGACCTCATCTCGCGGGCCATCGTCGCTCGGGCCGAGGGCGGCGAGGCGGCGAGGGCGGTGGATGCGCTGGTGACCGGGGACCGGCCCGACCTGACCGGCGGCATCCACTTCATCGCCACCGACCGGCATGCGACGTACGTGGACGGCCCCGCGTACCTGAAGCAGCTCCGCCGCGTGCGGCGCCGGCTCGGCTGGCCCGAGCTTGCTCCCGGCTGCTACGACCGGCTCCGGACGAGCCGGCCGGCCGAAGCGGCGGCCTGAGGCCGGATCCGACCTCGACTGTACCGATCCGCGCGGGGCGCCCGTGCTGGAGTCCGTCGCGCCATGGCCTCCCTTCCGCTCCTCCTCGTCGATGCCTTCACCGATCGCCCCTTCGCCGGGAACGCCTGCGCCGTCGTGCTCGACGCCGGCGGCCTCTCGCGCGAGCTGATGCAGGCCATCGCCCGGGAGATGAACCAGAGCGAGACCGCCTACGTCCTGGGCGGCAGCGGAAACCGCTTCGACGTGCGGTACTACACGCCGGGCGAGGAGATTCCCCTCGCCGGCCACCCCACCATCGCCACCACCGCCGCCCTGGCGGACGCGAGGAGGCTGGTGCCCACCGGTGCTCGCACCGACGTCACCTTCGCGCTCCGGGACGGTCCCATCTCCATCGCCTACGAGACGCCTGCGGCCGGGCTCCCCCGCGTGGTGATGACCCAGCGCCGTCCGGAGTTCCTCCAGACGCTCGACCGCGCCGCGATCGCGCCGATCGTCAGCCTCGAGGCCGCGGACCTCCGGACCGACGCGCCGGTCCAGGTCGTCAGCACCGGCACGCGCCAGCTGATGATCCCCGTGGCCACTTCGGAGGCCCTCCGGCGCTCTCGGCTGGACAGGCCGGCGTACGAGGCGCTCCGCGATCGGGAGAAGTTCTTCAGCGTCCACCTCTTCGTCCTCGAGGGGGTCACGCCGCGCGGCCGGACCTTCGCCCGCCACTTCGGCGTGCCGCCGGACCAGACGGAGGATCCGGTCACCGGCTCGGCAACCGGCGGGATGGGCGCGTACCTGTTCCATCACGGGCTCGTCCGCGAGCACGACTTCGTCGCCGAGCAGGGCCACTGGATGGGCCGGCCGGGTTCCGTCGACGTGCACCTGGAGGGCACGCCCCAGGACGTCCGCTCGGTGTCCGTAGGGGGAACCGCGGTCGTCGTCGCCCGCGGAACCCTCGACGTCCCCTCCCCGAGCTGAGCCGGCCCAGGTGAGCTGCCCGGACCGTCCCGCAACTGTGACGGCACGGTGACGGCGCGAATTGCACTGAGGGCTCCCCGCTCGGGGAGCGTCGCCATTCCGGCACGCGCGAAGGAAGGCGCGATGGGCCTGCGGCTCAAGTTCAATCTGGTCCTGGTGCTCGTCTTCGGGGTGGGACTGGGCGTGTCGGGCGTCCTGTCACGTCGCATCCTCGAGGCCAACGCGCGGGACGAGGTGGTCCGGAACGCCGACCTCATGATGGGCGCGGCACTGGCCGTGCGCAGCTACACCAACCGCCAGATCACGCCGCAGCTCGAGCTGCAGCTGATGCGGATCTTCCTCCCCCAATCGATCCCCGCTTACGCGGCGACCGAGACCTTCAACGCCCTCCGCGAGCAGCACCCCGAGTACTCCTACAAGGAGGCGGTGCTCAACCCCACCAACCCGCGGAACAGGGCCCTGGAGTGGGAGGCAGACATCATCTCGAAGTTCCGGAACGAGCCCCCGCTGAAGGAGTTCCGCGGGGCACGGGAGGCGTCCACCGGCAAGACGCTCTACCTCGCGCGGCCCATCCGGATCGACGACCCCGGATGCCTGCAGTGTCACAGCACGCCCGACGTGGCGCCGGCCTCGATGATCAAGCTCTATGGCGAGGCGAACGGGTTCGGGTGGAAGCGCGGGGAGACCGTCGGAGCGCAGTTCGTCTCCGTGCCGATGACGGTTGCGCTCGACAAGGCCGACCAGGCATTTCGCACCTTCATGGCCTCGCTGCTGGCGGTGTTCGTGGTCGCCTTCGTGGTGCTGAACGTCGCGCTCTCGGTGCTCATCATCCGGCCGATCATCCGGATGGCGCGCGCCGCCGACGAAATCAGCACCGGACATCTCCAGGTGCCCGAATTCGCGGTGAAGGGGCGCGACGAGATCGCCGTCCTCGGCACCTCCTTCAACCGGCTCCGCCGCAGCCTGGAAAAGGCGATGCGCCTTCTGGAATAGTCGGGCGCGTTCATGCGCCCCGCGAGCTGACCTCCGATGAGCCCGTCGATCGACCATCTGACCGTCGCCGCGACCTCGCTCGACGGCCGCGAGCTCGATGAGCTCCTCGGGGTCGGCCTCGCGCCCGGAGGCCGGCACGCGCGGATGGGCACGCACAACCGGCTGCTGCGCCTCGGCGACGGTGCCTACCTTGAAGTCATCGCCATCGACCCTCAGGGGACGACGCCCGCCCACCCCCGCTGGTTCGAGCTGGATGATCCAGCGATGCGCGCCCGCCTCGCCGACGGACCGCGGCTCGTGCACTGGGTGGCCCGCGTGGACACCACGGAGCTGCCGCCGCTCCCGTTCGACGTCGGACCCTGGGAGCGATTCGAGCGCGGCGACCTCTCCTGGCAGCTGACGGTGCGCGCCGACGGCCTGCTGCCCGCGGACGGGGTGGTGCCGAGTCTCATCTGCTGGGCCGGGCCCGCCCACCCCACGGGGCGGCTCCCCGAGTCCCGCGTCTCGCTCGAGACGCTCGAGCTGGCGCATCCCCGCGCCGCCGAGGTTCAGCAACAGCTCGACCTGCTCGGCCTCGACATCCTCTGCCACCCCTCGGCGCGACCGGAGATCATCGCCCACCTCTGGACACCCTCCGGTCCGAGGACGCTCCGGAGCAGCGAGCCCCTCCGTCGTCCAGGGGCTGGTTGACTCTCCACCTGCTGGAGGGTCGAAGACCTGCGGCCTCGATTCCTGGAGGTCACGCATGTCTTCACTCTTCTCCCTCGGACTGCCGGCGGTCCTCGCCACGGCCGTCCCACTCCCGCAGGCGGACCGGGCCGCCGTCGAGGAAGTGGTCCGTCACTACTTCCGTTCCGGCGACGAGAACGACGCTTCCGAGCTGGAAGCCGCCTTCCACCCCACGCTCGGCATGTACTGGCTCGCCAAGGACGGCGCCGTCCAGGAGCTGGATCGGCACGCCTGGGCCGAGCGACTGAAGACGGCGTCCAGCCGCCAGCCGGCGACGCTCCGCCGAATCGTCTCGGTCGAGATCACCGGGGACGCGGCGGTCGCCCGGCTCCACTCCGAGTTCCCCACCCACGAGTTCGACGACTTCGTCAGCCTCCTCCGCGTCGACGGCCGGTGGCGCATCGTCCTCAAGGTGTTCCACCGCCGGGAGCCGGGTGACGGCCCGTTCCCTTCCTCGACCCAGGTCGAGGCCGAGCGGCAGGCGATCCGCCAGGTGCTGGATCGGATGTTCCAGGCCCTGAACCAGGGGAACGGTACGGCCCTGGGGCCCCTGACCCTCCCTCGCGGTCAGACCTACGCCGTCGACCGTGGAGACCTGGTGGCGGTGTCGATCCCGGGATGGCAAGCCCGCCTGGACCAGGCTCGCGTCCAGGGGAAGGCGCGGCAAACCGCCCGCGAGGTCGACTGGGTGGAGATCGCCAGCGATGTCGCCGTGGCCAGGATGACGCACGGGCAGGGGGCGGAGCGGACCGTCGGCTACGGGTCGCTCCTCAGGGTCGATGGTGGATGGAAACTGGTGGGACTCGTCTATGGTCGCCCTTGACGGCTTCCTGATGACCCGACTGATGCGCATTGGCGAGTTCGCCCGGCGGACCGGACTTCCGATCCGCACGCTGCGCTTCTACGACGCGGTCGACGTTCTTCGCCCCGCCGAGGTCGACCACGGCACGGGGTACCGGCTGTACGCGCCCCACCAGCTCGATGCCGCGCGCCGGGTCATCGCGCTGCGCGGGCTCGGCTTGCAGCTGGAGGAGATCCGGCAGGCATTGACCGGCCCCGGTGGCGAGCGAGAGGTGCTCGTCGCCGCCCGTGAGCGCCTCGAGCGGAGCATCTACCGGCAGTCCTCCCAGCTCGCGGAGCTCCGGGCCCGCCTCGAGCGAACCGACGTCGTGCTTCCCGACTCGCCGATCTCCATCCGGCGAGAGCCCGCGCGCTTCGTGGCGAGCGTGCGCGACCGTCTGTCGGTGGCCTCCGAGGTCTCCGAGCTGTTCGTCGAGCTGCGGCGTGGGCTCGACTGCCCGAGCACCGGAGCCGAGGGTGTTCTCTGGCATCGCTGCGCGAACGAGGGCGCGCTGACCGCCGCGGCCTTCGTCGAGGTGCCCAGGGTTGCCCGTCCCCGGGGGCGGGTGAGCGTGTTCGAGCTCCCGGCGGTGGAGATCGCGACCGTTCGGACCGCCGACGACGACGATGCGGCGGAGCTGGGCTACCGCGCGCTCGGACAGTGGATGACCCGTGAGGGCCACGCGCTCCAGGGTCCAAAGCGGGAGATGTTCCTCCCCGGCGAGCCGGGATGGCTGGAGATCGCCTTTCCGTTCCGCGCCGTCGCTGCCGGATGAGGGCGCTGCCGTTTCGGCTCCTCGCGGTGCTGCTCGTGGTGGCCGGGCTTGCACATGCTGCGCCCCCTGATCCGGAGGTCCGGGAGGCGGTCGAGCGTTACTTCCGCGCCGATGCGCTGGGCTCGGCGGAGGAGCTGCAGAGCACCTTCGACCCCGGAGCGACCGTGCTCGAGAAGCGCGGGAAGGCCTGGGTCCGCCTCACGCCCGAGGCGCTCGCCGCCCGCTCGAAGGGTATCCCCGCGGACGAGTCTCGACGGGTGCGCTGGATCGAGTCGCTCCGCGCAGGCCCGAAGGAGGCATCCGTGGTCGTGGTCGTCGAGACCCCGACCGAGCGACGCCGGGATCGCCTCACGCTGCGCCCGGTCGACGGCGCCTGGCGCATCGTGCAGGACCGACGAGAGACGTCGCCGAGGCCCTCCGGTGCTGCACAGATGCGGGAGCTGGAGGCGGAAATGATGAAGCCCGTCCACCCCTTCCGGCTGCTGGGAAACCTCCACTACGTCGGCGCGAACGAGATCAGCGCCTTCCTTCTCACCACGCCCGGCGGCCACGTGCTGCTCGACACCGGTCCGGTCGAGATGCTTCCGATGCTGGAGCGGAACGTGGAGGCGCTGGGGTTCCGGCTGGCCGACGTGAAGGTGATCCTCAACAGCCAGGCCCACTTCGATCACTGCGGCGGCTTCGCCGAGCTGCGACGGCGCACCGGGGCCAAGATCGTCGCCAGCGAGGCGGACGGCGCCGAGATGGAGAAGGGCGGCAGGGGCGACTTCGCCTACGGCGACGACTACCCCTACGAGCCGGTCACCCCGGACCAGCGGATCCGCGACGGAGAGCAGGTCAAGCTCGGCGATGTCACGCTCACCGCCACGCTGACCCCGGGCCACACCCGGGGATGCACGACGTGGTCGGCGCGCATCGAGGAGGGAGGCCGGACCTACGACGTGGTCTTCGTCTGCGGGCTGACCGTCTCGCCGTTCAAGCTCACCAACAATCCGGCGTACCCGGCGGTGGCCGACGATGCGCGCCGATCGATTGCCAAGCTTCGCACGCTCCATGCGGACGTGATGCTCGGCGCGCACGGATTCTGGTTCGATCTCACCGGAAAGGCGGCGCGGCTCGCGCAGGCACGACGGAGCCAGGGGCCGAACCCGTTCCTCGACCCCGGTGAGCTCGGGCGCCACCTCGACGAGATGACGCGCGATCTCGAGCGGGCCCTGGACGCACAGGAGCGCCCGCGCCCGCCCTGATGACCCCACCTACAGGTGGGAGGGGCACCCCCGAGCCCGGCGCTTTCCCCGGTGACCACAGTCTGGCAGGGTGCCCGGCCATCATGGCGCGTGTGAAGGCAGTTCTCATCGGAGGCACGGGCTACGGCGGGGCGGAGATCCTCCGCAGGCTCCTGTTCCATCCGCACGTCGACGTCGCCCGGGTGACCGCGGCGGACAACATCGGCAAGAAGGTCGGCGACGTTCACTTCAACCTCGCCGGGCTGACCGACCTGACCTTCCAGGAGATGGCCCCCGAGCAGGCCGTCGCCGGGATGGACGTGGCCTTCCTGGCCATGCCGCACAAGACGACGGCGAAGGTGGTCCAGTCCATCCTCGGCTCGGGCGTGCGCATCGTGGACCTGTCGGGCGATTTCCGCCTCCGCGACCCGGCGGCGTACGAGCGGTACTACGGCGTCGCGCATCCCACGCCGAAGGCGCTCACCGACGGGCTGTTCACCTACGGGATGCCCGAGGTGAACCGCGCCGCCATCGCGAAGGCCCGGTACATCGCCTCGCCGGGCTGCTTCGCGACCACCATCGCGCTGGGGCTGCTCCCGCTGGCCCGGGCCGGGATGCTCACCGGACCAGTGCACACCGTGGCCGCCACCGGCAGCTCGGGCTCGGGCGCCAACCCGCAGCTCACCACCCACCATCCGCTGCGGGCGGTGAACCTCCGGACGTACAAGCCGCTGGACCACCAGCACATCCCGGAGATCCTCCAGACGCTCGACGGCGCCGGCGGGCGGGAGCTGGCGCTGGAGTTCGTCCCCGTCTCTGCTCCGCTTCCCCGCGGGATCTTCGCCACCAGCTTCGTCGACGTCCCGGCGGCGACCACCGCCGAGCAGCTCCGGGAGGCCTGGACCCGCTGTTATGCCGGCGAGCCCTTCGTGCGGCTGGTGGAGGGCCGGCAGCCCGAGGTGGTTTCGGTGTCCGGCGGCAACTACGTCGAGGTCGGGTTCACCCTCGGCGCACCGACCGGCTCGACCCGCCGGGTGGTCTGCTTCAGCGCGCTCGACAACCTGGTGAAGGGCGGGGCAGGGCAGGCGATCCAGGCGTTCAACGTGATGATGGGGCACGACGAAACACTCACGCTGAAGGAACCGGGGCTCTGGCCATGAGCGCGCTCTCCGATTTCGCCGGTCGGTGGTTCGTGGTGAAGGTCGGCGGGGAGCTCGCTGCGGACCGCACCAAGCTCGCCGGGACCGTGGGCGCTGCGGTGGGCGAGTTCCTCGCCGCGGGGATCCGGGTCTGCATCGTCCACGGCGGCGGCCCGCAGGCCACCGAGCTAGGGCGGCGCCTGGGCCTCGAGCCAAACATCGTCGGCGGGCGGCGGGTCACCGATCCGGACACGCTCGAGGTGATGAAGATGGCCCTCGCCGGCGAGGTCTCGGTGGACGTGGCCGCGGCGATGCGTCTGGCCGAGGTTCCCGCCCTGTGCACCACCGGCGTCTCCTCCGGCCTGGTGGACGCCGTCCGTCGGCCGCCGAAGGTCATCACCGGCGCGGGGCCGGACCCGGTGGACCTCGGGCTGGTGGGAGACATCGTCTCGGTGGACACGGCGTCCCTGGAGAAGCTGGCCAGCGTGGGCTTCGTTCCCGTCCTCGGCTCGCTGGGCGGCGACTCGGGCGGCAACGTCTTCAACATCAACGCCGACACGGTCGCGGCCCGGGTCGCGGCGAAGCTCCGGGCGGCGAAGCTGTTCCTGGTCTCGAACGTGCCCGGGGTGCTCCTGGACAAGAACGACCCCGCGACCCGGATGCCGAAGCTCACCGCGGAGGAGGCACGGGCGCAGATGGCCTCCGGCGCCATCTCCGGTGGGATGATCCCCAAGGTGGAGGAGTCGCTGGCGATGCTCGAGGAAGGCATCGAGGCGGTTCACATCGTGGGGATCGACCCGCCCACGTCGATCCTCGACGAGGCGCGCGAGCCTGGCACGCACGGAACGGCCTTCGTGCGCTGAGGGACATCGCGCGCGGGCGCTCGCGCCGAGGCGATCGCCGGCACCGGTGCAGGCTGCCGGCGACCTCGCTCGTGGGACGCAGCTCTAGAGGAATCTCCGGAGCCAGCCCCGCCGGATGTTGTCGGGCCTCCCTCCGGCTTCCGCGTACATCCTCTTCAGCTTCGACATGCCGTCCTGTGCGAACGGATTGGTGGGGCAGGTGTTCGGCCCACCGGGAAGGAAGCACGGCTGCCAGTCGGCGGGGAACTCCATGATCCGCTTGGTCTCGTCATCGAACAGCTGCTGGTAGTTCTGGGGGACGGGCTTGTACACACGGCCTCGATCCTCGCCGCCGCCGAAGCCAACGTCGTCGTCGGCCACGAACCCCCCCACCGGCAGCTTGTAGAGCCGGGCTGCATTGAGGCCGAGGATCTTCCGCTTCGCCCCCTTGCTGAGCGGGGGGTACCCCCACTGTTGGCGAATCGCCTCGGGGATCTCGAACCTCCAGAGTGCCTCGATCTGCCACTGGGGCGAGCCGTAGTGGACCGAGTCGGAGCCAAAGACGATCCGGTCCTCACCCATGATCTTCATCCACTGCCCGAAGAGGTGGGCACAGACCGTGGGGAAGGTGATCACGCACGAGGCGAAGGTGGTCCCGATCTCGGCGTAGACGTTCGGGAACGGCCGCGAGATGTAGGCGAACTCGGTGCTCCACAGGATGTCGGGTACGCCGTCGCGCAACCCCACTCCAACGTCGAATTCACCCGGGCCGTTGCGGAGCCTGCCGGAGCGAACGTCGTCCAGCGCGTTCAGCACCCAGAACCCCGGGCGGATGCACGCGTGGTAGATGACGAAGTTGAAGTGCGGGTAGTCCGTGGCGGCTTTGGGGATGTCCATCGGGTGGCCGAGCTCGGGCTCGCGACCGGCGTTGGTGGACAGCCCCTTGTGCACGCAGAGCGTCCGGAAGCCGGGGTACTGGCGCATCTTTTCGCGGTTGGCGTAGCTGTCGATCAGCTCGTACGTGGGATAGGCGACGGCCTCGTCGTCGAGCCGCCACCGCCTCATGTCGCTGTTCGGATCGAGGTCGACCTTGGCCGCGGTCGCGATGTTGTAGCCCTTCCAGGTGTCGGGCTTCAGCTCCTCGATCTGGTAGCGCATGTAGTCGAGGTTGCCGATGCCGGTGTACAGCTGGCCGTGCCCCATCGCCCGCTGCGACCCGGCGACCCGGTTGATGAAGTTGCGAGCGGCCATCGTCTGCGCGGCGGTCAACCCTTCGGCTGCCTCGGACTCGAAGACGTTCTTCGGGGGCCGCGAGCCGCCGCTGCCGTCCGGGAGGGCTGCGCTGTTGTTGTTGGTCAGAAGGCCGACCGTGACCTGGCTGTCCAGGTAGACCCACTTGATGAAGTTGGGGAGATGCCAGCTCGAGCGGAGGTTGGGGTCATCCACCATCGCCGGATTCCACGGAGTGTTGATCCCACCCAGCTCGTCCGGGAGATCCAGTGGGTTGGCGTTCTGGTGCCGCCCTCGCGCCCAGTCGCGCAGCGTGCTCCCCGGACCGCCCTGGCTGGACCGGATGATGTGGAGCTGGTCATCGAACACGAAGAGGTTTCTTGGAGGGCCGTTCTCCCTGAACGCCTCGGGCTCGAACATCTCCTCCTTCCGCACCTCGAAGAACTTCCCGAACACGTCGTTCATCGCGATGAACGAGGCGGCCATCCCTCCGGAGCCGTGGAGGAACGTCCGGCGCGTGATCCCCAGCTTCTTCGCCGCAGTGTCCGCGAGCTCCTTCAGCCGGGCCTCGACCTGTTTCTGCTGCCGGGTCTGCGGCTCGGGCATGTACTCGCCGTTGGAGACCATCTGCGTGGGAACGGGTGAGGCAAGGCCGTCGTCCGCGGCGTCTGCGGGGATCAGCTTCGCGAGCTGCTCATCGCTGAACCACGAGTCAGCCTCACGCGAGTCCTTCGGATAGCTGGGCATTGCTGCCCCCCTTTTCGTGAGATGCGGCTCCGTGCCGCGCGCGCACCACTGGACCCGGTGGGGGTCCCAGTCAATGTGCAACCGTCCGGCACGAAGGTGTGGGCCCACCACACTTGTCTCAACGTAGACGTTGTCACGAACTTGCCGGAGCGCGCCTTCTCGGGCCCCGATGCAGCCGCCGCTCAGCGGAAACGGTGGCACAAACTTGCTGGAGCGGCCGTGGGTGGTGCCCTCCGGCGAAGCAGGACGCACGCTTCTGGGATCAGCCTGGCGTCTTGGCTCTTCGCCGGGGCCGCGGCACCAGCTCGCCGCCGCAGTTCGGGCAGATGCCCTTCATCGCCTCGGTGCACGCGACGCAGAACGTGCACTCGAAGCTGCAGATCCGCGCCGGCCCATCGGCCGTCAGGGCCGCGCCGCAGCGCTCGCAGACGGGACGCATCTCCAGCGCCATGGTCGGACTCCCTCGTCAGTTCCGGTCGAGGACCTTCAGCGCCTCGGCGATCTCGTCCTGGCCGCAGCCATGAGGCATCTTTCGCTTCCGCGCCTTCTGCAGCGCGGAGACCGCCTCCGGCCGGCCCAGCTCCCCGAGCCGGCGAGCCGCCAGCACGCGAGCCGGACAGTCCGCGCCGTCGAGCCACTTCGCGTAGACCCCCACCAGGTCGAGAGTCTCCGTCCGGTGCTGCTGCTCGAGGTAGCGCAGCGCGCCCCAGGCAGCCTCGCTGGTTCCCGACTCGGCGATGGCCCGCAGCACCGCGGTCGAGCGGCCAGCTTCCAGCCGGTCAAGGAAGTCCGATCTCGGGCCCTCGCCACCCTCACGCGCCAGATCCTCGGCGACACCGGTGAGCGCGCGCCGATCCAGCACCGAGCTCGCGTCCCGGGAGGCGAGCAATACTTTCAGTTCCGTCGTGTGATCCTTGACCGCGTGGAGCGCGGCCGCGCGCAGCCCGGCAACCTCGGCCGCCGGCGTGCCGCTCTTCTCCAGCCGCTCGAGCGTGGAGATCGCATCGCGTGCCTTGCCGGAATCGAGCTGCTTCGCCGCCTCCTCGAGCTCCGACGGGCGAGCGCGCAGCGCGAGGAAGGCCACGACCGCCAGCCCCGCCGCGAGGCCCACGAGCACCGGCGTTCGCCACCGGGGAGGCCCCAGGGTCGAGGACAGCGTGTCCGCGACCCGCGGCGGCGGAGGGACGGGGGTGATCGCTCCGGTGGGGAGCTCGAGCAGCGGACTCTCCGGCGCGGGACGGGCATCGGCCTGCGGCCGGCGGGCGAAGATGACCTCGGACACGGTGGAGATGGCCCGCGGCAGCAGGGGAAGGGCGAGCCGCGCCGATGCCTGCGGTGGCGCCTCCAGCGCCCCCACGAGATCCTCGGCGGTCTGGAAGCGTGCCCGCGGGTCCTTCGCCAGGCACCGCATGACGATGGCCGACAGGTCCGGGTCGTCCGCCATCGCGATGGAGACCTCGACCAGCGCCGTCGGCGGCGTCCCGATGTGCTGGAGCAGGTAGTCGCGCGCGTTCGGGCCGTTGAACGGCAGCGAGCCGCACAGCATCCGGTAGGCGAGCACCCCCAGCGAGTAGATGTCGCTGCGCGCGTCCAGCGGGTGCCCCATCGCCTGCTCCGGCGAGAGGTACTCGGGAGTTCCGAGCACCACGCCCACCTGGCTCAGCCCCTTCGCGTCCGGGTCCGGCTGGAGCAGCTTGGCGATGCCGAAGTCCAGCAGCCGGGCCTGCTCGCCCTTGGGCCCCGGGGTGAGCACCACGTTCTCCGGCTTCAGGTCGCGATGGATGATGCCCTTCTCGTGGATCGCCCCCAGCCCCTCGGCGAGCTGGAGCAGCACCTTCCGCCCCCGCTCCGGCGTGAGGGGCCCGGCTCCCAGGTGCTGGAGCAGCGTTTCACCCTCGGCGAACTCCATCACCAGGCATGTCGCATCCTGTGACTGGCCGAAGTCGATGACCCGCACCACTGCGGGATGCTCGACGCTGGAGAGCAGGCGGGCCTCGCGGCGAAACCGCTCGCTCATGCCCGGCTGCTGGCCCACCTCCCGGCGCAATACTTTCAAGGCGACGCGGCGGCCCAGGCTGACCTGCTCGGCCAGGTAAACGTCGCCCATGCCGCCGCCCCCGAGGTGGCCCAGCACACGGAAGCGTTCCCCGAGGATCAGTGAGTTCGGCTCGAGCACGGCCGATCGCACGTTACCAGCCAGCCGGGTGCACGCTCACTGTCGTCCGCGCGCCTACCCACCGGGCGATCGACCGGAAACGCCCCTTATTTGGGGTGCCTGGGGCCGGGTGGTACCGTCGCCGACCGCACCATTCATGGCTTCCGAGGACACGTCCGGAGGCTCGGTCCCGCCTGCTGCAGGGGGCCGGCCTGCCGGGCCAGAGCTGCGACTTCTGGACCGGCGCGCGTTCGTCGGTTTCCCGCCCGTCGAGCTCCGCCCGGGCATCACCGTCGTCGACTTCGGGCTCCAGATTCCCGACGTCAGCTTCCCCTTCAACGTTGGCGCGGGAGCACAGAAGTATCAGCGCCGCAAGCTCCACTTCGGGTTCCTCGAGGTGGCGATCGACGCGGAGCTGATCCGCCGGAGCGTGCAGGAGACCACCGCCTCGACGCTCGAGGTCTCGGACGTCGCGCTCAACTTCCGGCAGGGCTGGATCGAGGGCGAGGCGCGCCTCAAGGGTCCCTCGCCGGCGGGAACCACCTTCAAGGTCGCTTTCGACGCCGACGGGGAGCGCCTCGCCGTCTACCTCTACGACGTCCGCATGTACGGGTATTCCCCGGTCCCCGCCGCCACGGTCCCGCTGGTGCTCTCGCGGGCGGTGCAGGGCGCCGCCGCGCTGCCCGACGTCGAGGTGCGCGGCGCGAATGGCTTCTCGGCGCGGGTGCTTCCTCAGCTCGTCCAGCGCGCCGCGGTGTCGCGCGGCTTCCGGATGCCATCGCTCGACGGCGCGCGCCTGGCCGGGGTGGAGGTCTCGCCGATCGGGCTGCGGCTGCGGTTCGCCTCCGGTGCGCTGCCGCCTCCGGCGCTCCTCGACGAGGAGCTGCTCCTCACCCTCGAGGGTGCACGCGCCTTCGCCGAGGCCGAGGCGCTGGTGGCCGCGGGCAAGCTCACCGAGGCGCGCGATGCGTATCTGCGCGGCGCCGGGGCCGAGGAGGCGCACCCCTTCGCGCTGGAGCGGCTCCTCACGCTGCTGGTCGCCGACCCCGCTGCCCACGAGTACGCGCTCGACGTCGTCGAGACCCTGGCCCGCAGGCGCGCCGGCTCTGCCGCGCCGCTGTGGGGCGAGGCCATCGTCCGCGAGCGCCGCGGTGAGCCTGCCCGCAGCGCCGAGCGCTGGCTCGCGCTGGTGGAGGTGGCGCGCAAGCGTGGTGACGAGGCCTCCGCCTTCAGCGCGGCCCAGGCCGCGGCTCGCGTGGCCGAGGGTCAGGCGCCGCAGATGGCGGTCAAGGCGCTCCACGCCGTGCTCGGCATCCGCCCGGACCACCTGCCCGCGCTCCGCGCGCTGGCACGGGCGGCGGATCAAGCGCAGGACCGCGCCGGAGCCCTGCGCGCCTATCGCCGGCTCTCGGCGCTGGCCCGCGACCCGGTGGAGTCCGCCGAGGCGCACGTGCAGCTCGCCCGGCTGTCGGCGCTGAGCGAGGACGATGTCGCCGGGGCGCGCCTGCACTGCGAGGCGGCGCTGAAGCTCGCTCCTGACCTCCCCCCGGCGCTCGAGCTGCTCGGTGAGCTGTGCGCCCGTGCGGGCGAGCCTCTGCGCGCGCTGAAGGCCTTCGACCGGCTCCGGGACGTCGCGCTGGGCCGCCATGAACTCGGGCTGGTGGGACGCGCGAACCTCCGCGCGGGCGAGGTGTGGGAGATCGGCCTCAGGCAGCTGGACAACGCGCTGCTCCGCTATCGCGAGGCGGTCTCGCTCCTTCCCGGCGACGTGGTGGCGCTCGTCGCCCAGGCTCGCGCCGCCGAGGGTCTCACCCGAGTCGCCGAGGCGGTCACCGGTTACCAGCAGGCGGTGGAGCTCGCCGGCCCCTCGCCCACCGACGCCGGCGTCCGCAAGGCAGCGCACGCCGCTCATCATGCGCTGGCTGCGCTCGCCACCTCCCGCTTCGGCGACCAGGTCCAGGCCCGCGAGCACTGGGAAGCGGCGCTGGCCCTGGTACCCGACGATGCGAAGGCGCTCGAGGCGCTGGTCCCGGCCTGGCGCGCGGCGGGAGATCCTGCCGCCCTTGCCCGGGCCCTGGAGCGCGCCGCGCCCACGGTGCCCGATCCGGTCCGCCGGGCGGCGTTCCTCGCCGAGGCAGGTGAGCTGCAGCGCACCCGCCTCGCCGCACCGGACAGGGCGGAGGCGCTGCTCACCCGCGCGATCGACTCCGACCCCCGGAACCGCGTCGCCCTCGAGGGCCTGGTGGCCATCGGCGAGGCCCGGCGCGACGGCCCGCTTCTCGTCCGCTGCCTGTCGACGCTGACCGAGCTCGCGCGCGACGGCGCGGACCGGGCGAAGTTCCTCCGGCGCCTGGCGGTCGCGGCGAAGGACCTGGCTTCCGACCTCGAGGTCGCTGCTCGCGCCCTCGCCGAGGTGCTGAAGCTCGAGCCCGAGGACCTCCTGGCCTGGGGCGAGCTGTGCGCGCTGCAGCGGCGGCGTGCCGACATGCCCGGCCTGGCCGCGGCGCTCGCCGCCCGGTCGCGCGTGGCCGAGTCTCAGGCCGATCCACGCCTGGCCGCGGCATGTCTGCGCGAGCTTGCCCAGGTGGAGGAAGCGCGTCTGGGACGTTTCGGTGAGGCGCTGGTCGCCCTCGAGAAGGCCGCGAGGCTCGACCCGCGGCCGGAGGTGCTCCTCGAGCTGGCCGACCTCTCCCTCCGCTGCGAACGCCCCGAGCACGCCCGGCGCGCGCTGGAGGACGTGCTGGTCACGCTTCCCCGCACCGGCTCGCCGGAGAAGCTCGCCGAGGTGCGGGCGAAGCTCGGCCAGGCCTGCGAGATGACCGGCGACCTCGCCGCGGCCGCCGCGCACTACGCCGAGGCCCTGCCCTACCGCCGCGGGGACGACGTGCTCGCGGCCCGGCTGGAGGGGCTGTACGAGAAGCTCGGCCGCAACAAGGAGCTCGCCGAGGTCTGGGCGCTGCGCGCACGCCAGCTCCTCGCCGAGGGCCGCACGGAGGCCGCGGCGCCGCTGCTCTTCAAGGGCGCCCAGGCGCTGCTCGACGCCGGCCAGCGCGACGCCGCCCACCGCCAGCTGTACGCCGCGCTCGAGGTGGCCCCGCGAGGGCTGCTGGCCGGCCAGATCCTCGAGGCCCTGGCCGACCTCGAGCTCTCCGCCGGAAATCGTCCCGAGGCCGCGACGCTTCTCGCGCGTCAGGCCGCGCTGGTCGCCGACCCGCTGGCCGCCGCTCGCCTGTTCCTGCGCGGCGCCGAGCTCGCGCGCGGTGAGGCAAGAGAAGGGGGACTGCTCGAGGACGCCCTCAGGCTCGATCCTGCGCTGGCCGCAGCCCGCATCCGCCGGGCCGAGCTGCTCCTCTCCCGCGAACCACGCCGGGCGCTCGAGGATCTCGAGGTCGCGCTCTCGCTCGCCCGGGCCGATCCGGCGGTCGTCCCGCCCGCCGAGCGCAAGCGGCTGGAGCGCATGGCGGCGGAGAGCGCGGTCCGCTCCGGGGACCCCGAGGCTGCGCGCCGGCACCTCAGCGCCTACGCCGACGCCGCGCCCGATGACATCGACGCGCTCCTCCAGCTCGCGGCGCTGCACCGGAGCGCCGGCGCGGTGGAGGCCCTCGCGGCGCTCCTCTCCGGGCTCTGGCCCCGGCTGTCGGGTGAGCAGGCCCGGGCGGCCTGCAAGGAGCTGGTGGAGCTGTCGCTCGAGCTGCACCGTCCGAGCGAGGCGCTCGATGCGCTCCGGCGGCTGGTGGAGCTGTCGCCGGACGACTCGTGGGCGCTGGAGACGCTGGTCTCGCTCCTGCCTCCGGCCGTCCCCGGGACCGACACCGAGGCGCTGGCGCTGCGGACTCGGCTGGTGGAGCTGACCATCGGGGCCGCGCGGGCGCACCACCGGGTGGAGCGGGCGCGGCTGCTCCGCGCGCGGGGAGACCGGACCGCCGCCCGGGAAGAGCTCACTCGCGCGGCCGGCGAGTCCGCGGAACCCGCGCTGCTCTGGCGCGAGGTGGCGCTGCTCGCCCAGTCCTCGGACGACGCACCGGGCGAGGTCGAGGCCTGGCAGCGTGCGCTGGAGCGAGATCCATCCGTCGGCGTCGAGGCCGCTCCGCGGCTCCTCGCGCTCGGGCGCGGACTCCTGGACGGCCTTCCCGACCTGGCCGAGGCCGCGCTTCGGGAGACCACCCGGCGCGGCGCCTCCTCCGATGCGGTCGAGGCGTGGCGCGCGCTGTCGCGCATCGAGCGCCGCCGGGGTCGGCTCGAGGAGGCCTCCGAGGCGCTGCTCCAGGCCGCAGAGCTCGCCCCGGAGCCGCTCCGTGCCGACGTGCTCCTCGAACGGGCGGAGCTCGCCGAGGAGCGCGGTGACTCGGCCGGAGCGGCCGACAGCTACCGCCGCGTCCTCAAGATCTCCCCCCGCCATCCCCGGGCCCTTCCCCGGCTGCGGGCTCTCCTCGAGCACTCCGGCGATTGGCCGGCGGTGGCCGAGCTGCTGGAGGTGGAGGCCGAGCGCGCTCCGCGCGAGCGCGGCGCCGCCCTGTTCGCCGAGCTGGGAACGCTTCTCGACGAGCGGCTGGGTCGCGCCGAGGCCTCCGAGTCGGCGTTCCGCCGCGCGGTGCAGCTCGATGCCGAGGCGCCGAGGCCGCTGGAGCGGCTCATCTCGCTCCAGCTCCGCCGTGGAGCCTGGACCGACGCCTCGCCATTCTTGCAGAAGGTTTCCGGCCTGCTTCCGGCGGAGCGCGCCGCGGATCTCCTCCGCCAGGCCGCGCAGCTCGCCTCGGCGGCCCACGACGGGCCCGCGGCGCTCGCGCTCCGGCGTCAGGCCCACACGCTGGTTCCCGCCGCAGGCGACGAGCTGGCCGAGCTCGCCCTGTCCCTGTACGCCGGCGGCTCGCGGGCCGAAGCGTTGCCGCTCCTCTCTGCGATGGTCGGCGGTCTCGATCGAGGACAGCGTACGGGCCGTGAGGCGGAGGTGCTCCTCGCCCACGCCGATCTCCTCGCCGAGACAGGAGAACTGCCCCAGGCGGAGGCCACGCTCCGGCGCCTCGCCGAGCGTCCCGACGCCCCGGTCACCGCCGTGGAGCGCCTGGCCGAGCTCCGCGCCCGCGCCGACCCCCGAGAGGCGATCGAGCTGCTCGCCGCGTATCAGCTCCGCCAGACCCCGTCCGAGGAGGTGGGACGCGCCCTGCTGAAGCTCGGCGAGCGCGCCCGCGCGGAGCTGGCGGATCCGGAGCTGACCGAGCGGCTCCTGCTCGGTGCCGCATCCGCGCTTCCCGATCCGCTTCCGGCGCACCAGGCTCGTGCCGCGCTCCACCGCGAGACGGGGCGCAGCGGCGCGCTCCTGGCGGCGCTGCAGGCCACCGCGGACGCGGCGCTCCGGAGCGGCGACGTCGCGCTCGCCTCGCGAGCGCTGGAGGAGGTGGCCGAGGTCGCCTCCCGCTCGGACCGGGCCGACGAGGCACTGGAAGCGCTCGCCCGTCTCCGGGGGACGCTGGAGGGCGCAGGCCGCAAGGCGGATGCCGCCGCCGTGGAACGACGGCGGGCCACGCTCTTCCTCGACGTTCGCGGGGACGCCACCGCGGCCAGCGCAGCGCTCGGCCGGGCCTTCGAGCTCGCCCCCGACGTCGACACCGCTGCCCAGCTGGCGGATCTCGCGGCCCGCCGCGGCGACACCCGGGCGCGGGCGGGATGGCTGAAGCGCGCCGTGCCGCTGCTGTCAGCGGGCGAGGAGCAGGCGGCCGCGCTGGTCCAGGTCGCGGAGCTCCACGCCGGTCCGCTGGGCGATGAGGCCGAGGCCGAGTCGCTGGTGAGGGATGCGCTGGCCGAGGTGCCGGGCCACCCCGCCGCCGAGGGCCTCCTGGTGCAGCTCCTCGAGCGCTCCGGCCGCGGAGCCGACCTTGCGGCCTACTACGTCGCCGCCGCGCGCAGCCGGCCCGATGGCGCCGCGCGGGCCTACCTGCTCCGCCGCGCCGCGGGGCTCTACCGAGACCTGGGCAAGTCCGACCAGGCCCTGGATGCGCTCTCCGCCGCTCATGGCTTCGCTCCGGCGGATGCGGCGATCACCGCCGAGCTGGCGGACCTCCTCGTCTCCAGAGGACAGGACGCCGACGCGGCGCCGTTCGATGCGCTGCTGCTCCAGACGAACCCCTTCCACCCCGCCTATGCCCGCCACGTGGCGCGGCTCGAGGCAGCCGGTGACGGCATCGCGCTCGGTCGGCTCGAGGTTGCGCGCGCCGAGCGGCAGGTGGGCCCCGAGGCCGCCCGCACCTGGCTGCGGGCCGCGGAAGCGCTCCGCACCGGTGGCCGCGAGGACGATGCCCGTGCGGCCGAGGATCGCGCCTTTGCTCAGGCCCCCGAGCTGGACGTGGCCTTCGCCGCCCGGCGCGCCCGGGTGGAGGGTGACGTGCGCGCCCTGGCCGAGCTGCTGGGCCAGCGCGCTCGGGCGGTGCCCACCGAGGCGCCGGCCCTGCTCGCCGAGCGCGCCGATGTGCTGACCCGAGCCGGGGAGTCGCTCCTCGCCGCCGAGGCGTGGGACGAGCTGCTCCGGGTCAGCCCGGACGACGTGAAGGCACTGCTCGCCCGGGGTGATCTGGCTGCGGCAGCCGGTGGACCCGTTGCCGCGCAACCGTACGATCGACGCACGCTGCAGCTCGCCCCCGACCTGCCGACGGCGCAGCGGGCCCGACTGCAGCTGCGGCTGGGGAACGCCGCGCTGGCGGCCGGAGCGCTGCACGACGCCGGGGATTCCCTCGAGGCCGTGGTGGCCGCCGATCCGGACGGCGAGCGCGGCCGCGAGGCGCTGTCGCTCCTGGCCGAGGTGTACGGGCGCCGCCACGACGCGCCAGGGCTCTTCCGCACCTCGGTGCGGCTGGCCCGGACCGCCGGGCCGGAGGAGGCCGAGGCGCTCTACCGGCGCGCCGCCGCGCTGGTGGAGGATCCCGCCGAGGCTCTCGAGGCCCTGCTCCCGCTCGCCGAGCTCCGCCCCGCGGAGTCCCCGGTGGTCGACCGCGCCGTGGCCGGGCTGCGTGCCGTCTCCCGTCACCAGGAGCTCCTCGCCCTGCTCGAGCGCGCCGCCCAGGCGTCGGGCGGCCCGCGCGCCGCCGATCTTCTGGTCCAGGCGGCGCAGGTGGCCACGGAGGGGCTCCACGACGAGACACGAGCGCTGTCGCTGGTCGAGCTCGCCCACCGGGCGGACCCCGGGAACGTGATCGCCCTGCGGTGGCTCGCGGACAGCCATCGCCAGCGGGGCGAGCTCGATGCGCTCGTGCCGGTGCTCCGAGGCCTCGTTGGTGGAACGCCGCAGGGCGACGAATCCGCCCGGCTGAAGCTGGAGCTGGCGCGGCTGCTCCTCGAGCGGGGAGAGACCGAGGAGGCCCGCGGGCTGCTCGAGCCGCTCGCCGCCGGTGGGCGCTCGGGCCCCGGATACTCCGAAGCGCTCGACCTGCTGGTCCCGCTGCTCCAGGGCGCGGACGACGCGCTCGCCCGTTCCACCGTGCTCGCCGCCCGCTCCGAGATGGCGCAGGGGACGGAGCGTGCACGACTGCTCTACGAGGCCGCGCTCGCCGCGCAGCAAGCTGGGGACGAGGCGCGCGCGGCGCGGCTCGCCCGAGCATCGGTGGCCACCGAGGCCAGCCAGGACGCGCTTCTCCTGCTCGCCGCCCTCATGCGCGACGCGAGCGAGCTGGCGAAGGCCGCGGCCTCGCTCACCCAGGCCGCGCAGCTCGCGCCGCCAGAGGATCGGTCGAGGCTGCTGCTCGAGGCCGCCGAGGCCTGGGAGGGCGCGGGAGATCCAGCCGAGGCGCAGGAGCTGCTCGAGCGGGTGGCCCGCCTGCACCCCGAGACGCTCGGCCCCGGAGCCTGGGCGGCACGGTTCCTCCGGCTCGGCGCAGGTCCGCAGGCCATCGAGCACGGCTACGAGCCGCTCTTCGCCCACGGGCACTTCGCGCAGGCGCTGGAGATCGCCGAGGCCCTCGAGGACGCGCCGCGTGTTCGCCAGAGCCTCTGGGGGCTGGCCCAGGCTCCGTCGGGCGCCGACGCCCTGCGGCGGCTGGCGACGCAGCTCTTCGGGGAGGGGACGGCCCCCGAGCGCCAGGCCTGTGCCGATCTCGCCGAGTCGCGCCGGGCGATGGACCTTGCCGTGGCACTGCACCAGGCCATCCTCGTCTCCCCGCCGGGTCAGGCCGCGGACGAGGAGCGGCTCCGCGCCTTCCAGCGGCTTCAGGCGCTGGGGGAGCTCCAGGGTGCGCTGTTCAAGGTCCTGGAGCAGGTGGAGCCGAGCACTGGCCCGGCACTGATCGAGGCGCTGCTCCAGCATCTGCGCACCCGGCGCGGCGCGGACCGGGAGCGCGGCCTGCGCCTGCTCGCGGCGCGCGTTCCCTCGCGAGCCGCGGAGCTGTGGCAGGCGCTCTTCGAGCAGGCCCGCGACGACAACCGCCTCGAGGACGCCGCCTCGGCGCTGTCGTCCTGGGTGGACGCCACGCAGGATCCGGTCCAGCGCGCGGGCTTGCGGGTGCAGGCCGGAGACCTCGCGCTCGCCATCGGCCGCATCGACGCCGCGCGCGCGGCGTGGGCGGGGGCCGCCGCCGAGGATCCGACCTCGGTCGCCGCGATCGGCAAGCTGCTCGCGCTCACCTCGGCCGACGAGTCGCCGGAGGAGTTCGTCGACCTGGCCGAGCGGCTGAGCTCGCTGACCGGACCCGAGGCCCTGGGTGATCGATTGGACGAGCTGGTGCATGCCCACGTCCGCCTCGGACGGGCCGCCGACGCGCTGAGCGTGCTCGCGCAGCTCCCGGCAACCGAGGAGCGAACCCGCCTGCGCGCCGAGCTGGCGGAGTCGCTCGGTCGGACCGACGAGGCGCTCGCCCTTCGGGAGCAGCTGGCCCGGACACCGGAGGAGCGGGAGGCGCTCGCGCTCGCCGCGCTCCGGAGCGGTCGCCACGCCGACGCGGTTCGCATCCTCGCTCCTCTCGGCTCGCTGGAGTCGCTCTCGCCCGAGTCGCAACGCACGTTCGCCGCGGGGCTGGCGGGAAGCGAGGTCGGCGCGTCACTGGCGGTCGAGCTCTGGGCGCTGCTCCTGGCGAGGCACCCGGTGGACGCCGAGGGCTGGGCGCTGCACGCCGAGGCGCTCCGGAACGCCGGCCGCGAGGAGGCCGCGGTCCGCTCGGCAGCCTTCGGGAATCTCTTCGCCGGCGAGGAGACCGTTGCCGTACTGGTTCCCCTCAAGCAGGTTGCCCGTGGCCCGGTCCGGACCTCGGTGACGCTCCCCGGTGGAGTGGTGCCGGTCACGCCCGAGGAGATGCCGAATCTGAGGGCGGTGCTGGACGAATCGCTCGCCGCGCTCGGTGCTCCGGGAATGCAGATCTGGCTCGACCCTGGAGGCGCCTCGGAGGCGTGGCTGGCCAGCGCCGGCGATCTGGTGCTCGGCGCCGGCGCGCTCTCGGTCCTCGGCCCGGTGGAGGTCACCTACCTCGTGGCGCTCGCGCTGGCCCTGGGTGACGAGGGTCAGGCTCTCGCGCGACCCGGGGAGGTCGCGGGGCTGCCGGCCGCGGCGGCCGAGGCGTTCGCGGCCGTCCCATCGCCGGCCGCTGCGGCGCGGGTGCTGCTCTGGCTGGACCCGATGGCGCGCGGCGCGGACCTGGACACGGTCGACCCGGCGGCGGTGTTGACCGGGAGCGCGGCGCTCGCCGCGGTCGTCCAGCGGGCGCTGCGGCTCGTGTAAGGTCGCCGCCGTCCGTGCTCCGACCCGCGTCGTTCTTCACCCTCGCCCTGATGGCCGTCTCCCTCGTTGCCTGCAAGGGCGAGGTGCCGGTCCCGGGGAAGGAGCGCGTGGGAACGTTCCTGCTTCAATCGGTCGGTGACCCCCTCTTCAACGACTGCACCTCTTTGATCCTCGACGCCGGTACGGACGCCGGTGCGATCGGCGGGTTCTTCGTCGACGCCGGCGTCATCTTCTCGGTGACCTTCAACCAGACGACCGCGCCGGACGGCGGCACGCGCCTGCCGGACGGCGGGCCGGTCACCCCCTACGACGCCGGATACCTCACCTTCATCGAGGGCTCGGGCTCGCAGGACGGGGTCATCGTCGGACAGGTGATCGACGTCTCGGCGGTGGCCCCGCGAGTGTTCGCCGCCTGCAACTGTACCGGCCTGGATCCGCCGGACATCCAGGTGCAGGAGCGCAACGTCATCGCCCTGCTCAGCGCCTCGCAGGCGGCTGCGCTCGGCTCGCCGATCAGCTGCGCGCCACCCTCGGTGGTCCTCGACGGCGGCATTCCCGTGGGCGAGGGAATCGTCGGGCCGCGAGACCCCAGCGGAACATGGAACGTGCCGCTGGTCTGCGGCGTGACCCAGGAGCAGGTGCAGGTGCTCAACCACACCCCCGACGCCGGGTGCAGCCCGGAGTGCCAGTCCTGCACCATCCTCTACTCGGTGCAGGGGAAGCCTCTGCAGCAATGACCGCTCGCCGCGCCGTCGTTCTGCTGTCGGGAGGCCTCGACTCGGCGACTGTCCTGGCCATCGCCCGGAGCGAGGGCTTCGTCTGCAGCTGCTTGCTCGTGGACTACGGGCAGCGGCACCGGGTGGAGCTGGAGCGCGCTCGTCTGGTGGCTCGGGCGCAGGGCGTCGATGACGTCCGGGTGGTCCAGGTGGACCTCCGGGCCATCGGCGGCTCGGCGCTGACGGCGGACATCGAGGTCCCGAAGGACCGTGCGGAGCCCGAGCGCGGCGCGGGCATCCCGGTGACCTACGTGCCTGCGAGGAACACGCTCTTCCTGGCGCTGGCGCTCGGGATGGCGGAGACCCTTGGCGCGACCGATCTCTTCATCGGGGTCAACGCGGTCGACTACTCGGGGTACCCCGACTGCCGGCCGGAGTTCATCCGGGCCTTCGAGGCGCTGGCCAACCTCGCGACCCGCGCCGGCGTGGAGGGAGCCCGGTTCCGGGTGCACGCGCCGCTCTCCGGGATGCGCAAGGCGGAGATCATCCAGGCCGGAGCTCGCCTCGGCGTGGACTACGCGTTGACCCACAGCTGCTACGACCCGGACCCGCGGGGGCGGGCCTGCGGGCGCTGCGACAGCTGCCTCATCCGGCGCGAGGGTTTTCGAGCGGCAGGCGTGGCGGATCCGACGGCCTACGCGACGTGACGCCCTCGCTCCTCACCGCGGTCGGCGTCTTGCTGGCGGGAGCGGACGCCGGCACCGCCGGCCTGGTCGACGCGAGCACCCGGGTGCCCGGCCTGGTGGTGGAGCTGCCCTACGCGACCGAGGACAACTTCCTCGGGAAGGCGGTCTACCCCGAGGGCGCGCGCTGCCTTCTGCTCCCCGGCGTGGTGGACCGGCTGGCCCGGGTGGGGAAGGCGCTGGAGGCCCGGGGGTTCCGGCTGAAGGTCTGGGATTGCTACCGGCCCATCCACGTCCAGTGGGCGATGTGGAAGCTGGTGCCCCGGAGGGGCTACGTCGCCGACCCGCATACCGGGAGCAACCACAACCGCGGAGCGGCGGTGGACGTGACCCTGGTCACGCTCGACGGCGCACCGGTGGAGATGCCCACCGCGTTCGACACCTTCGGGCCCGCGGCGCACCACGGGAGCAGCGGAGGAACGGTGGAGGCTCGGGCCCACCGCGAGACGCTCCGCCAGGCGATGGTGGAGGCCGGCTTCCGGCCCAACCGGATGGAGTGGTGGCACTACGATGCGCCGGAGCGGCGGGGGGCGCCGCTCCTCGACCTGCCGCTCGTCCCCGCGCCGTGAACCCGTCTACGCTGAGGGCACCGTGCTGACGTTCATGCGCTCCCACCCGCTGCTCGTCACCGTGCACGTGCTGGGCATCCTGGTGGCCCTACGGGTGCTGGTGACCCGCCGGGCGCCCCAGAGCCTGATGGCGTGGCTCCTGGCGCTCGTCTTCGCGCCCTGGGCGGCCATCCCGCTCTACTTCCTGCTCGGAGGAAGGAAGTTCCCCCGCGGGGCGAAGGGCAAGCAGGTGCCGCTGCTCGCCGCGGCGTCGGCACCGGCCGGGCTTCCGGCAGGGCACCCCGGGGCGGAGGTGCCGCGCGTGCTCCGGACCGAGGGCGTCCCGGGCGTGCGGACGGGAAACGGCTTCCGGATCCTGGGCACGGGCGAGGAGGCCTACGCCGCGCTGATTCGCTCGATCGAGTCAGCCACGCGGAGCATCGACCTGACGGTGTTCATCCTCGGCAACGACGAGGTGGGTACGAACGTGGTGAGCGCTCTCGCCGCCCGCGCACGGGCAGGGGTCCGCGTGAAGCTGCTCCTCGACGCGGTCGGCTCGCGTCCGATCCTGTCGAGGGCCCGTCAGCAGCTCGGGGCAGCCGGTGGAGAGGTGCGATCGTTCATGCCCCTGATTCACGCCCCCGTGCGCGGACGGAGCAACCTCCGCAGCCACCGCAAGATCGCCGTGTTCGACGGGCACCGCGTCTTCCTCGGCGGAATGAACATGGCGCTGGAGTACATGGGGCCCACAGTCAGGCCGGGGCGATGGCGAGACGTGGCCTGTCTGGTCGAGGGGCCGATCGCGGCGGACGCCGCGCAGCTCTTTGCGGCGGACTGGGCCTTCGCCGGGAGAGAGGACCCGGTCCACGTCGCGGAGGTGCCTCCTTCCGCGGGCGGGGCGATGGTCCAGCTCGTTCCGAGCGGGCCGGAGATGGCGACGGACACCTTCTACGACGCGTTGATCACCGCGCTGTACTCCGCGCGGACCCACGTCGCGTGCGTGACGCCCTACTACGTCCCGGACGACGTCGTGCAGCATGCTCTCGTGCTCTGCGCGAGGCGCGGCGTGCGCACGGAGCTCGTCATGCCCGCGACCTCCAATCACGCGCTCGCGGACATGGCGCGCCGCGGGCTCCTGACCGAGCTGTCCGAGGCGGGGGTGGCGTTCCACTGGTTCGCGGGGATGGTGCACGGCAAGGCGATGGTGGTGGACGAGGCCGTGGCCTACGTCGGCTCACCGAACCTGGACATGCGGAGCTTCTTCCTCAACTACGAGGATGCGCTGCTCCTCTATTCCGCGCCGGAGATCGCCGCGGTGCGCGGGTGGATCGAGCGGCTGGTGGTGGACTGCGCCCACGAGCTCTCCCCGCCCCGCCGGCGCTGGTGGCTGATCGACGACGTGGCGCGGCTGCTCGCTCCCGAGCTCTGAGCGAGCGCTCGCCGGCGTCAGTCCTCGACCGCCGTGACGGGGCTCTTCTCGGCAGCGAGCAGTGCGCGCTTCCGCTCCGGCCCCCACCGGTACCCGGAGAGGCTCCCGTCGGCGTGGACGACGCGGTGGCAGGGCACGACGAGTGCCACCGGGTTCGTCGCGCAGGCCCGCGCCACCGCGCGCACTGCCCGCGGGTGGCCCACCGAGCGCGCCACGTCGGAGTAGCTCGCGGTCGTCCCGCTCGGGATGGCCCTGAGCGCCTGCCAGACCTGACGCTGGAAGCTGGTCGCGCGCACGTCGAGCGGGATGTGCTCTGCGCCCGAAGGCTCGCCCAGCGCGACGGCCGCCGCGCGGAGCCTCGCGTCCGACTCGGGCGAGGCGCGCTCGAGCTCCGCGGCCGGGAACTCCGAGCGGAGCATCGACTCGAGCGCCAGGGTGTTCTCGCCGAACGCCACGCGGCAGAGCCCCTTCTCCGTCCTCGCGAGCAGGAGCGCTCCCAGCGGGCTGTCGAGGACCGTCCAGGTGATGCGCTGCCCTGCGCCGCCCTTGCCGTACTGCGCCGGGCTCATCCCCATCTGCTTCCGGGCCGCGGCATAGGCTCGTCCCGCAGAGCCATACCCCGCCTCCAGCCACGCCTCGGTGACCGGCTTGCCGGCGCGGAGCTCTCCCTTCCACCGCTCGAGCCGGGCAGCGGACACGAACTCCTTCGGTGAGAGACCGGTGTGCTTCTTGAAGACCTTCTGGAGGTGCGCGGGGCTGAAGCCGGTGGTGCGCGCCAGCGCCTCGAGGCCGGGGGGCGTCTCGAGGTCCTTCAGGAGGAGCCCCTTCACCTTCTCCACCAGCGCCTCGGATGGGAGCTGGGCGAGGTCCGGCTTGCAGCGCTTGCAGGCGCGGTAGCCCTGGCGTTCAGCGGTCGCCACGTCGGGCAGGAACCGCACGTTCTTCCGGAGCGGCCGGCGGGCCGGGCAGGTGGGACGGCAGTAGATGCAGGTCGACTCCACGGCGACGACGAACTGGCCGTCTGCGGCCGGGTCGCGCCGGACGAACGCCTCCCAGCGGCCGTCCTCCGGGTCGTCGTTCAGCATGTCCAGAGAATGCAGGTCCATTCGAGTCCTCGCACGTCGTTGTTGGCGGTGAAGTAGCGCCGCCCCACGCTCCGGCGCGTGCCGCCTCCTGCTCTGGATGTTGGACCCCGTCACGAGGTCCGTAACGAGGTGTCTGGCACCTCGAAAAGCCCTGTCGTTACGGTGGCTTGGGGCCTTCGCCGGGGTCAGCCGAAGAAGACTCTCGCCACGTCGAAGTACTCGGCGGGCACTCGCTTGAGGGTCTTGGTGGCGTCGGCGAGGGCCACGCTGGTGACCACGTTGCCGCGCAGCGCGGCCATTCGTCCGAACTCGCCCCGGGCGACCATGTCGCAGGCGTGGACGCCGAACCGGGAGGCGAGCACCCGGTCGTGCGCGGTCGGAGAGCCGCCGCGCTGGATGTGGCCGAGCACCGAAACCCGGGTCTCGAAGCCCGTGCGTCGCTCGAGCTCCTGGGCGACGTACTGGCCCACTCCTCCGAGCCGGACCCGCCCTGCCTCGTCCAGTGCTCCCGAGGTGATGACGTGCTCGGGCTCGTCGGGATTGGTGCGGATCTTCGTCCCCTCCGCGACCACCACGATGCTGAAGCTGGTCCCGCCGGCGTAGCGGCGCTTCAGGTGCTCCGCCACCACCCCCAGGTCCGCCGGCTCCTCGGGAACGAGGATCGCGTCGGCGCCGCCGGCGATCCCGGCATGCGTGGCGATCCACCCGACGTGCCGCCCCATCACCTCCACCACGATGACCCGCTTGTGGGACTCGGCCGTGCTGTGCAAGCGATCGATCGCCTCGGTGGCGATGGAGACCGCCGTGTCGAACCCGAAGGTGAAGTCCGTCCCGTTCAGGTCGTTGTCGATGGTCTTGGGAATCCCGACCACCTGAAGGCCGTGCTCGTACAGCCGGGCCGCGGCGGACAGCGTTCCCTCGCCGCCGATCGCCACCACGGCGTCGATTCCGTGCTTCTCCGCGTTGGAGAGGGCCTTCTCCGCGCCTCCCTCGACGGTGAGAGGATTCACCCGGCTGGTTCCGAGGATCGTTCCGCCGCGGTGAAGGATGCCCGCGGTGTTCTCCCGGGTGAGCGGAAACATCCGGTCCTCGAACAGCCCCTTCCACCCGTCCCGGAGTCCCACGACCTCGAAGCGATGGTTCTGGGCCCGTCGGACGACGGCGCGGATGACGGCATTGAGACCGGGGCAGTCTCCTCCGCCGGTCAGCACGGCGATTCGCATGGAGTGAGGTGCAGTCTCCCCCGGGCGCTCCCGGGCGCCAAGAACCCGGACTGTCAGCGTGCCGACGCCGATCCGGGAGCCGCCAGGCCCGGAACTGCCAGTCGGGGAGCATCCTCGGCGAGCGCAGAGGCGCCGAGCAGGACCGCGGCCAGCCAGACTGCGTCCGCGAGCAGCAGATGGAGAAGCTGCATCCACACCGGCGCCAGCAAGGCGAGGTTCACCAGCCCGGCGGTGAGCTGAAGCACCACGAGGAGGGTGAGGGCAGTCGCTGCCCGCCGGACCTGCCGGCCCGGGCGGAGCAGGCTCGACACTGCGGCGGTGACGAGGAGCAGAGTGCCCACTGCGACCGCGAGCAGCGGGTGGAGCACGCGGAGCCGCAGCAGCACGTGCGCCCCGGCCGAGACGTCCTGGCGGAAGCCCTCGGCGAGCGAGCGCGCCGGGAACAGTGTGTCCCCCAGCGCCGCGATGCCGCCGCTCACCCCCAGGACCACCAGCCCGAGCAGCGCCGCGGGGATCAGCACCGCCACCGCTCCCTGATCCCGCAGCCGGAGGCGGCCGACGCCCGCGGCCCACGCACCGCTCAGCGCCACCACCGCGAGCAGGAAGAACGTGTTCACCAGGTGCATTCCCATCACCGCCGCCCGGGCCAGGGAGTCGTTCTCCCCGGTGAGCCGGAACAGGACCAGGGCCGCGCCGATCGCTCCCTCCACGAGGATCGCCAGCACGCCGAGCGCCGCCCCGCGGCGCACCCGATGCCCACGCGGAAATGCCAGGAAGGCCCAGACCGCCCAGCCCACCACCGCGAGCGTGACCAGCCCACTCGACACCCGATGGCTGAACTCGATGAGGGTCTCGAGCGCCGGCGCCCGCGGGAGGACTTCCCCGTTGCACACCGGCCAGTGCGCGCCGCAGCCCGCTCCCGAACCCGTCGCCCGCACGAACGCACCCCACAGCACGACCGCGAGGAGGAAAGCGACGAGTGCCCAGGTCGCCCGCGCGAAGCGCACATTCACCATGACCGACCGGGTCATTATCAGGCGGCATCGGTTGCTGCCATGCTGGCCCCCGCTCGACGAGGGGAGAGGGGCCGATGAACTACGAGGTCCGGACAGACAGTCTCGCAGGGACCGCCACCGCGCTCGGCTGGGCCCGGGGCCACACGGTGGTGATCGACCGTCCGGAGGGCGGTGGTGGCCAGGACCTGGGCTTCAACGGGGGCGAGCTGCTGCATCTCGCGGTCGCCGGGTGTGTCTCCAACGATCTCTTCCGCGAGGCCCGGGCGCTCGGGATCCGGCTCACCCGGGTGGCGATCAGGGTGCGCGGGGAGTTCATCGAAAGCCCCCAGGTCTCGGGCGGCGTCGACTACTCGGTCGAGGTGTGGGGGGACGCCCCGGACACGGCGCTGCGCGAGCTCGTGGCCCGCGTGGACGCCATCGCGGAGATCCCGAACTCTCTCCGCCGGGGCACGGCGGTGAGGCTCACGGACGCTCGGGTGCACGCAGGCGAACAGCAGCCGGCGTCGACCGGCTCGGGCGGTTAGGGAGCGCTCCATGAGCCTCGCCCGACTCCGCGGAGAGACGGTCGACGTGCGGCTCTGGACCCCGGTGGAAGAGGTCGAGTCGCAGGCGCTGACCCAGCTCCGCAACATCGCCAGCCTCCCCTGGGTCGCCCACGTGGCGGTCATGCCCGACGTGCATTTCGGGAAGGGCGCAACCGTGGGCTCGGTCATCGGCATGCGCGGCGCGGTCTCGCCGGCCGCGGTCGGCGTGGACATCGGATGCGGGATGGGAGCGGTCCGGACCACCCTGACCGCGGCGGACCTGCCCGAGAGCCTCAAGGGCATCCGCTCGGATCTCGAGGATGCGATCCCGGTGGGCTTCGATTCCCACGACGCGCTGGTGAAGCCGCGCGATCCGCGGCTGGGCGCAGAGCTGAAGGGGCTCCTCGGCGGCTTCGAGGAGCTCGATCCGGCGGTGAAGGACCTCGGCGGCCGGGCGGCGAAGCAGCTGGGCACGCTCGGCGGAGGCAACCACTTCATCGAGCTCTGCGTGGACACCGAGCAGCGCGTCTGGCTCATGCTCCACTCCGGCTCCCGAAACATCGGCAAGTCGCTGGCCGAGGTGCACATGGCCCGGGCGAAGAAGCTGAAGCACAACCGTGCCCTGGTGGACCCGGACCTCGCGGTGTTCCTCGCCGGCACCGAGGAGATGGCTGCCTACCGGCGCGACCTCGAGTGGGCGCAGCGCTACGCGATGACCAATCGCCGGCTGATGTTCGACCTGTACATGCAGGTGATGCGGCGGCACTTCCCGCAGGTCCAGTTCGACGAGCCGGTGCTCTGCCATCACAACTACGTCGCGGAGGAGACGCACCACGGCGAGGAGCTGCTGGTCACCCGGAAGGGCGCCATCTCCGCGCGCGCCGGTCAGCTGGGGGTCATCCCCGGCTCGATGGGGACGCGCAGCTACGTCGTCCGCGGGCTCGGGAATCCCGAGTCGTTGCAGTCAGCCTCCCACGGCGCCGGACGGAAGATGTCCCGCGGCGAGGCGAAGCGGAAGTTCAGCGTGAACGACCTGAAGGAGCAGACCGCCGGTGTGGAGTGCCGGAAGGACGGCGGGGTGCTCGACGAGATTCCCGGGGCGTACAAGCCCATCGAGCAGGTGATGGAGTACCAGAAGGACCTGGTGGAGATCGTCGCCGAGCTGAAGCAGGTCCTCTGCGTGAAGGGGTGAGGGCTGCCGTCCGCCCTGAGCGTTCAGAACCGCCCGGCGACCACCAGCCCGGTCGTGCCGTCCGCGCCGAACGAGGGGACGACCGAGATCCGCTCCACGGTCTTGGCTCGCGGCGCTGGTGAGGGCACGGGCTTCGCCGACAGCTCGTACCCCAGCACCGCCCCGGCGAGCATCAGCGGCGGCGCCACCCACATCAGACGGCTGGTGCTGCCCTGGCCGATGCCGAAGGCCGCGCCCGCACCCAGCGCCTGGCCGAACCAGCTGACCCACGGCGAGCCCCCGGCGTCGAAGTACGCCCCGGTCAGAGGCACCATCGTCGCCACGGCGACCCCAAAGCCCGAGAGGAGGCCCGCGGCCACCGTTCCTTCGGAGCAGTTGTTCTGCGACGAGAGCGAGCCGATGCAGCCCAGGTACCCACCGAGCGCACCGGTCAGCGTGCCCGCGGCCCCGGCCACCAGCACCTCGGAGACGACCCGCACCGTGCGCGAGGGTGGGACTGCCCTGGGCTCGGCGACGGCCTGGACCGTGCTGTCTCCCGAGACGGTCCCGACGGCCAGCAGCGGATGCTCGACCGTCTCCGCGCCCGCACGCGGAACGTCGCCCGGAGCGGCGGTCAGGAGGAGGCTGGTGATGGCGAGCAGGGTCGACATCGCTCGCAATTCAGGGGCGAGAGTCCGCCCGTGCGCGCCGGCCCTGCTCACGCGCCGAAGGAACGCTTAGCAGACCTCCCCCGGGGCCTCACAAGGGCTGGGACACAGGAAGTGGATGTCCTACCCGCGTTCCTGCAGCCAAGCCGCGGATCCGGGCAGAGACGTGCAGCCACTCAAGCGGGAAAGGGCAGGGCCTCGACGGTGGCCTTTCCCGCTCCGCCGGCGAGGGTCAGCTCGGTCCCGGGCTGCTCGACGTCCCGGTGGGCGTAGCCCAGGCCGATCGGGCCGAGCCGGGGACTCTCGACGGCCGAGGTCACCCAGCCCACGCGACGGTTGCCGACGAGGAGATCGGTCCGCGAGGAGGGCAGCGCGCCGCCGAACCGCAGGCCCACGAGGTGTCGGTTCATGTGGCCCCGGAACGTGGCCCGGGCGATGACCTCCTGCCCGATGTAGCAGCCCTTCTGGTAGTGGATCGCCCGCTGGAGGTTCGCCTCGAGGGGGATGGTCTTCTCGTCCATGTCCACCCCGAAGCGGGGAGTCCCTCGCTCGACCCGGAGCACCTCCAGCGCGGCAAGCCCCACCGGCGTGGCGCCGGCCTGGAGCAACCGGTCGAGCACCGGACCGACCGCCTCCGCCGGCAGGAGCAGATCGACCCCTGGCAGCAGCTGCCCCTGCGGCAAGGCCCACCCCGTCGCTCCCGCGGCGTCGAAGGGACGCAGCGCCGCCTCCCTCTGCGGGCCGAGGCCCAGAACCCGGGAGGCGAGGGGCTCCGCCTCCGGACCCACGACCGAGAGCTGGCCGAAGGCCGCGGTGACATCGGCGAGCTCGGCATCCTCGCTGATGAGGTATCGCTCGAGAGCCCCGAGCACGGCCGCGCCGTACCCCGGCTCGGTCAGCAGCAGGAAATGATCGGCCCGCTTCACCACCCGCGCATCGGCGACCATCGCCCCCTTGGCGGTGAGCAGCGCCGCGTCGGCTGCCGCCTCCGCGGGCAGGCCCTCCACGTCCTGGGTGAGCATGCCCTGGAGGAAGCTCACCCGGTCCGGACCGGTGACCCGGATCACCTCGCGCGCCGAGGCGTCGAAGAGCGCGGCCCCGGCCCGAAGGGCGCGGTCCTCGTCCTGGCCGGCAACCCGCTCGACCACCTCCCGGCCTTTCAGCTCGCCGAAGGTGGCGCCCAGGGCGACATGTCGCGAATGGAGGGGGAGCGGAACCATGGATGCCAGCTATATAAGGGTCCCGTGAAGGTCCAGCACCTCCCGGACGCGCGCGGGTTCTCCGAGACGAAGCTCCAGAAGCACAACCTCTTCACCACGGAGCGGTTCTTCCTCGACGTGTACTGCCTCCGTCCCGGCCAGGCCCAGACGCCTCATGCCCACGCCGGCTCGGACAAGGTGTACGTCGTGCTCGAGGGGCGACCCACCGTCGAGCTCGACGGCGAGCGGCAGGAACTTCGCGAGGGGGATGCGGTGTTGTGTCCCGCGGGCAGCTCGCACGGCCTGCGGAATGGCGGACCGGCGGACGCGCGCGTGCTGGTGCTGATGACTCCGCCCCCGGAGAGGACATGAAGAAGCGGTCGAAGCAGCCGCTGGAGACCGTCCGGCCCTGGGTGCCGTGGACGCTCCTCGGGCTCGGTGTGGCGGAGGTCGGCCTGTCGATCTTCCAGTGGTTCGAGCTGCGCACCATCCAGGCGGGTGGAACGGCGATCTGCAGCATCAACGCCTCGGTGAACTGCGAGACGGTCTGGACCAGCCCCTTCGCCCAGCGCCTCGGTGGGCTCACCGGATTGCCGGTGGCCGGCCTTGGGGTGGTGTGGGGCCTTGCGGCGGCGGTGTGCGCCGGAGCCTTGCTGTGGCGAGCGCGGACGGATCGGGCGATCCGGCCGGCAATCCTTCCCGTCCGGACGGTGGGCCTCGTTGGCGGACTCGCGTGCCTCACGTTCATCGTGGGGTCCATCACCGCCGGGGCGCTCTGCCTCACCTGTCTCGGCACCTACCTCCTGGTGCTCGGGTACGCGGGCGTGTCGCTCGCCGCCTTGCCCGGCGCCATCCAGCCCGGGTCGGACGAGTGGGCGCGCGCCGCAGGCCTTCCGGCCGCGGTGGTCGCCGTCGTCTGGGGCGCGCTGCTCCTGTTCGCGCCGGCGCCCCCGGCTCGCCAAGCGCTGCCCCCGAAGAGCGCCGGCAAGGGCGCCGGAACCGGTCGCGACGTCTCGCAGTTCCTGGCCAGCCGCCCCGAGGCGGAGAAGCAGGCCCTCGCCGACGCCCTGGCCCAGTTCGCGCGGACTCCGGCACCGACACAGCCGGGACTGCTTCCGCCGCCGCGGGCGCTCAAGGGTCCGCCGGACGCGCCGGTGCACCTGGTCGAGTGGACGGACATCCTCTGCCCGCACTGCCGGCACCTGAACGATGCGCTCGAGCAGCTGCAGGCCGCGGTGCCGCCCGGGAGGCTGGCGGTGGAACCCCGGCAGTATCCACTGGACGGGACCTGCAACCCTGACGTGCCCCAGAAGGGCGACGGCCTGCGTTGCACCGGCTCGCTCGCGCTCATCTGCCTGGAGCAGGCGCCTGACTTCTGGAGCCTCCGCCAGAAGGTGTTCGACGCGCAGAAATCGCTCACCCGCGAGTCTCTGCTGTCGATCGCGAGCTCGGGCTCGGTCTCTCGCGGTCAGCTCGAGGCCTGCATCGCCAGCCCCGAGGCTGCGGCCAAGCTCCAGGACGACATTCGCTACGCCGGTCTCTACAACCCCACCGGCACGCCCATCGTCGCCATCAATGGCAAGCCGGCCTTCGCCGCGCCGGTGTTCCTCTACGCGATCACGATGGCCGGCGGCGATCCGACGGCGCCGGTGCTCACCTCGTCGCTGCCCCCGGCACGACACGCGGCCGCTTCCCAGTGAAGGGCAAGAAGGGCCCGCCTCCGGACGCGAAGCCAGGTCCGTTCAACGCGGCCTTCGCCGGGCTGGCCTCGCTGCGTGACGGTCTGCCCCAGCACTCGTCGCCCAAGGGTCCGGCCCGGGCGGTCGTGCGCTACGAGCGCAAGGGGCGAGGCGGCAAGGAGGCCACCGTGGTCGAGCAGCTCGCCCTCTCTCCTCGCGAGCGCGCCGTGTGGTTGCAGGCGATGAAGCAGACGCTCGGGTGCGGGGGCACGCTCGAGGGCGAGGCCCTGGTGCTCCAGGGCGACCAGCGGACCCGGGTGCGGGCCTGGCTCGAGGCGCGCGGGGTGGCGCGCATCTCGGTGGGCTGAGCCGGGTCGCTGGCGCGCCCCTGCGCGCTTCCGCAGGCGTCCCCCTGGGTTCGGCGAAACTGAGCTAGCCGGGCTCGCCTGAAGGCTGCTGCCACCGAGGCGCGGCGTTCTCTCCGAGCCAACGCAGTGCTGCCGGCACCCCCTGGGCCATCGCCGTCGCCGCGATCAGCACGGTCACCGCGAGCCCGAGCGCCTCGGGAAAGGCGAGCCGGTGCGCCCACTGCGCAAAGAGGCCCTCGTCCCCGGCCCAGCCGTAGAGCAGGACCAGGTGCGCGACGTACACGCCGAGCGAGCTGCGTCCCAGGCTGACCAGTCCCGGAATCCGGAACACGGGCAGGGCGGAGAGGACCCCGAGCGCCAGCAGCGCCTGCCCCATCCGGTAGAAGGTCGGCCAGGGCGACATCACGGACCAGTTCTCGAGCCCGCTCAGCTCGAGCACGAGCAGCAGGAGCCCTCCGGCGAGCAAGAGGGCCATGGCGCGGTGGCGGCGCTCGCAAAGCGATGGAACCAGGAGCGCGAGGACCCCACCCAGGAAGAAGAACGCCGACCAGGGGACCAGCGGGAAGTGCGCCTCGGGATGACCGAGGAACCCCTGCCAGAGCCAGCCGGCGCCCAGCCCCACCGGCCAGCTGACCGACACGACGAAGGGGACCCAGAGCGCCAGCACTCCGAGCGCGCCGACCCGACCGGGTGTGCGCGGGAGAAGCGTGAGGACCAGCACGCCCGCCACGATCGACCAGCCGATGCAGGGAAGGGCGTCGAAGGCGAGCAGGTGCGGCCAGAACGATCCGTCGGTGGCCATGGCCTGCGCAGCGGAGAGCCCCGGCCAGTGCAGGCCGTACCCGAGGGCAAGCACCAGCGCTGCGCGGCGCAGGCGTCGTCCGACCGTGTCAGCGTCGGTCGAGCGGAGAGAGGAGACCAGCGCCCAGCCGGCCACCAACAGGAACAGCGGTGCGGTGAGTCCCCGGAAGGACCAGTAGAGGTCCACCAGCGGAAGGTGGCGCACCCGGTCCTCGAGGGTGAGGTCCAGGGTGTGGCCGAAGACCATCGCCACCACGGACGCTCCGCGGACGGCATCGAGCCAGGCATCGCGACGCTTGGGGGGAGGAAGGGTCGAGGGGCTCACGAGCGAGGAAGAGGAAGTCTGGAAGATGCAGATACCGCGACCCGGGCGGAAGTTGCGCCCGATGCTCTGTCTGCAATCGGAGGGCTGAAGTTACAGGGCGGCGATCACTGCGTCCGTGAACTCCCGGGTGGTCGCGGAGCCGCCGAGGTCACCCGTTCGCACACGTCCGTCGGAGTAGACCCGCAGGAGCGCGCGATCGAACCGGCTCGCGGCCTCGCCGAGCCCGAGCCAGCCGAGCATCAGCACCGCGGACATCATCAGTGCCGTGGGGTTGGCGAGGCCCTTCCCGGCGATGTCCGGGGCAGTGCCATGGACGGCTTCGAAGACCGCAGTGCGCTCACCGATGTTCGCGCCAGGGACCACGCCCAGGCCGCCCACCAGCCCGGCGCAGAGGTCGGAGATGATGTCCCCGTAGAGGTTCTCCATCAGCAGAACGTCGTAGCGCTCGGGGTTGCGCACCAGCTGCATGCACATGTTGTCGACGATGACCTCCTCGTAGGTCACCTCGGGGTACTCCCGCGCCACCTTGCGGCAGCAGTCGAGGAACAGGCCGTCCGACAGCTTCATGATGTTGGCCTTGTGGACCGAGGTGATCTTCTTCCGCCCGTTCTTCGTGGCGTAGTCGAAGGCGTAGCGAGCGATGCGGGTGCTCGCCTTCTCGCTGATGATCTTCAGGCTCTCCACCACGCCGGGGACGACGATGTGCTCGAGACCGGTATAGAGGCTCTCGGTGTTCTCGCGAACGACGATCAGGTCGACGTTCTCGTACCGGGTCTTCACGTTGGGGACCGAGCGCACCGGCCGGAGCGCGGCGTAGAGGTCCAGCCCCTTGCGGAGGGCGACGTTGGCCGAGGGCAGGCCGGCGCCGATCTGAGTGCCGGTGGGACCCTTCAGGGCCACGCCGTTTCGCAGCACCGAGTCCAGCGTCTCCCGGGGGAGATTGGTGCCGTACCTGCTGATGACCTCGGAGCCCGCGTCGCCCTGCTCGAACTGCAGCGGCACGCGGAGCGCCTCGAGGACCCGGACCGTGGCGGACATCACCTCGGGACCGATCCCGTCCCCGGGGATGAGCGTGACCTTGCGTGCTTCCGTCATGGGCCCTGTCTATCGCAACTCGCCGTGGTCAGGGGTGATAGCGTCGGTTAGTCGTTCGAACGACCATGGACGCTCGGCTCCAGCGGCTGCGTCGCAGGGTACAGCGCGGAGAGCGCCTCTCCGACGCAGACCTGCAATTGCTGCGCACCGCGGCCGACGAGGAGACCCGGGCACTCGCCGAGGCGCTGGCGGGACGTGGTTCACCGGAGGTGCTGCTCGGTCGTGCCCGGGAAGGACTCGCGAGAGCGGGAGGCCGGGAGCACGGCGGGCTTCGCGCGACGTGGACCGACGAGGGGCCGGCAACCACGGACCTCCTCGCGCAGGTGGTCCCCGCCCTGGCCGACACGGCGCCACCCGGCATCCTCTCTCGAGAGGGCCCGGCGGGGCTGGTGGTGACGTACCTGAGCAACGGGGTCGCGGTGGACGCCGGGCGCGCGGGAGCCTCGCTCGAGGCCGTGGACCGAGCAGCGTGGACCCACCTCGAGGAGTGCGCCACCGACCCGCGTCCGGTCATCGTCGATCGCGGGCAGCCACGGCTGTCGCCCGAACCGCTCGGGCTCTGGGCGCTGTGCGAGGCGGACGGCGCGGACGGGGCGCGCCTCCTCGGCCGGGAGCAGCGGCGGCGCCTGTTCGAGGTCGTGGGTTCGGGGCCCTACCGGGTGTCGCTCGCCCGGCGAGAGCTCGCGCTGGTCGCACCGCTGCTGGACCCGACCGCGGTAGCGCTTCTGGAGTCGGTCGAGCCGGGACCGGACGGGATCCGGGGTCGATTCGCGCTCCAGCCCGACGGGACGCTGCAGCGGCTCGCCGCGGGGTGAGCCTGGCGATCAGCCGTCGACCGGCCAGCTCCGGTGCACGTCCACCGGCTGGTCGGAGAGCTGCTCCATCGTGGAGATGAAGCGGTCGGTGGCCGGAAGATCCGCGTGCACCTGGAAGGCCGGCTCGTCGCTCCACCGCGAGAAGAGGAGGAACCGGGACGGTTCCTTCTTCGAGCGGCAACCCTGGATGTAGAGACATCCCGGCTCGAGGCGCACGGCACGGGTCTGCTCGCGCAGCACCTCGGCCATCCGGCTCTCCTGGCCCGGGGCGGCATGAAAGCGGGCGAACACGTCGAGCTCCACGGGCGGACCTCCTCCGGCGGCGTTCCACCGGCAGGTCCCAAAGGTGTCGCCCGGCTGGTCTGGCGCCAAGTCCAGTTCAGTCCGAGGAGGACAGACCAGAATCTCAGCCTGCGCCGGGAGGCCGGAGCCCGTCCACGAACACCACCTCGCGGAACCCGAGCGACATCAAGAGTCCGGTCAGCGCCCGCTCGGCGCTTCCCCGCGCCCTCGCCTGGAGCGCCGGATCGGCCATCACCTCGCGCTCGAACGCCGCCTTCGCCAGCTCGAGGAGCTGCGCGGTCTGGGCCGAGTCGAGGTTGCTGGAGATGATCTCCGTCTCGCCCGGACGCACCTCGACCTGGGCCCGCATCGGTGGAAGCGCGATCTCGATCCGGCTCCCCTGGATGCGAAGCCTCCGCGCATCGAGCCTCGAGAGGTCGACACCCAGATGCACCGTCCCGAAGACGATGGCCCGCCCGTGCGACGGGAAGAGCGAGGTCTTGGCCCAGGACAGCACGTCCTTCCACAGCGCGCCGCTGGGCGCGGGCTCGGGCGCGTAGGAGATCTTCTTGTAGACTTGGAGGTCCAGGGTCTCGAGACGCGCCACCTCGCGGACGCGGCCGACCACCAGCGGCGCCGCGGGGGGCGGT
>Ga0081540_1000479_pt1 | contig 39170 bp, 30 predicted proteins | sample TabmetS2T1R1_FD_71024 | JGI IMG/M metagenome (GOLD analysis project Ga0081540, IMG submission 71024) | Tabebuia heterophylla rhizosphere microbial communities from the University of Puerto Rico - S2T1R1 | ecosystem: Host-associated > Plants > Roots > Rhizosphere ...
TTGGATCGGCATTGCGGGGGAGCAGTCGTCGATTTAGCGACTGAGCCGGCGAATAGCAGCAAACCTGGTCTGACTAGGGTGCAGGCTCAGGTGCAGTCGCATGCTCCGCAAGCATGGCGGTAATCCCGGACCACAATGTAGGCGGCCTACATTGGCCGCGTCCGCTCAATGTGCCGCGTCCCCTATGACTCAATCGCGCAGGACCGTCGGCGTCGACCTCAGATGAAAGCCATCGAAAGCGGGCATCGGCAGCTCGCGAGGCGGCAGCGGTATGCTGCGCGGCGCGGCGGGGGCCGCGCCGTCGACGCACAAGGTTGCTCCTGAGATGAAGGCTGCGGCTTCGCTCAAAAGAAAAACGATGGCCGCGGCGACCTCGCTCTCGGTACCCAGGCGTCCGGCTGGCACATGGTTCTTTAGGTTTCTAATCTTCTCGCCCATCTCCGGCGGATAGCGGTCGAGGCCGGAGGAGGCGATCCACCCCGGCGCCACGGCGTTGACCCGCACGTTGGAGCCCGACCATTCGAAGGCCGCCGTCTTGGTGAAGTTGATCATGCCGGCCCTGGCGGCCCCCGAATGCGCCATCAGGGGTGTCCCCAGCCAGACATCGGCAACAATATTGACGATGGCCCCGCCATGTCGGGACATCCACTGGGTATAGGCCTCCCGCGCCATCAGGAAGCCGCCGGTCAGGTTGTTGCGCACGACCGCGTCCCAGCCCTTTTGCGTCATCTGGGCCAGCGGCGCCGCGAACTGGCCTCCCGCATTGTTGACGAGGCCATCAAGCCCGGAAAACCGCGCCAGCACCGCCGCGATCGTCGCCTTAACCGTGTTTTCCTCGCGGATGTCGCAAACCCAGCGGTCCGCCTCGCCCCCGGCGGCGGCGATCTCCTCGCGCACGGCGTCGAGCTTCTCGGGGTTACGACCGATCAGGGCCACTTTGGCGCCCAGGGAGGCCAGTTCATGGGCCGTGCAGCGGCCAATGCCGCTACCGCCGCCGGTAACGATCACGACCTGGTCGTTGAACAGGCCTGGGCGGAAAACCGAAGCGTAACTCTTTGCCATCAGACCCTCCGCATTTACCCGGATCATGGGCTCTCGGCCCGACCAGCGAGGAGAACCGGGATCCCTTGTGCCAATCCCGGCATCAAGCTACCTCTTGCCCTCGGTGGCAGGGCGGCAAATGACGAGCCTCGGCGTCGGTCATCTTCCGGACGCACCGATCCGAGTGAACGCAACGTCGGCATCTCGCCTCAAAACTTTGTGTGGCCCGTGATCTGCAGCACATCTGGGCCCGGTGTTGGGTCTATAAGAGGAAAGCCGATTTTACCTCGTCTTCAAATAGCCCTTGGAGTTGGCGCCCGCATGACCCTTTAGACTTGGGCTCAAGGTTCGGCCAAAAAACCAAACCCGTGTAACGCGGTAACGGCAAGAATGTCGGCACGACCGGGGATGCACTGCCCGCGCTGCGGACTATCCAGTCCGACGGGCAAATTTTGTAGCGAGTGTGGCACGCCCTTGGAGGCCAAGAGCGCGGGCCAGGCGGCTGCGCAGGCCTCGCGTAAGGTTGCGACCGTCCTTTTTGCCGACATCAAGGGGTCGACCAAAGCCATCAGCGCGATTGACGCTGAGGGTGCCATGCTGCGCATCAGACCCATGATCAACGCCATGGCGGCGGCCGTGCGCGAGCAGGGCGGCACCGTCATCGAGGTCAGAGGCGACGGCATCCTCTCAGGCTTTGGCGCCCTGGATAGTCTCGAAGACCATCCCCTCGCCGCCTGCCGGGCCGCGCTTGCCATTCGCCAGGCCGCCAAGGGCGGCGCGTCGCCGGGGCTGCCGGTGCGGATCGGCATTCACACCGGCGAGGTCATCGTCACCCCCGGCGAGGCCGGCAATTCCATGATGGGTGCCACGGTTCATCTCGCCAGCCGGCTCGAGACGGCAGCCGAACCCAATACCATCCTGATCTCCGAAGACGTCTATCGCGCCGTCGCCCCCGCCGCCGAGGTGCAACCCCGGGGCCGCTTCACGTTCAAGGGCTTCGACCAGCCCGTCGAAACCTGGGAACTGCTCGACGTGGAGCACCGCTCGCGCTGGGGTGCGCGCGCCCTATTGGGATTGACACCTTATTGTGGCCGCGCGTCCGAGCGCGCCCAGCTCAAGTCCTTCATCGAGCAAGCCAAACAGGGCAGCGGCGGCGTCCTCAGCATCACCGGCGATCCCGGTGCCGGAAAGTCGCGTTTTATTCACGACGCCCTGACCTCGGGTCTCGTCGATGACTGCACGATCTGGTTTGCCGAAAGCGAGCTGCCGGCGCGGCATTCGCCCTACGCCATCGCCCGCTCGATCGCGCGCAGCTGGCTCGGCCTGACGGACCACAACACGGCGCAGGATGTGGAGCGGCGGCTTTCGGCAATTCTGCAACAATTTGCAGAGACCATCCTCGACCATGCCCCCGCCCTCAAGGCGCTGCTCAACGTCAGTGTGGCCGACACCGATTGGGCAAACTTCGATCAGATGGAGCGCAAGCGTCGACTGGCCGCCTGCTTTCTGGAAATCTCCCGGCTGCAGGCGCGTCACCGGCCGCTCTTTATCATTGTCGATGATGCGCAATGGTGCGACCCGGAAACCCTGCAGCTTCTGGCCGAGGTCAGCCGCCACGTCCCCAACCTGGCGGCGGGGTTGATCCTGTTGCGGCGCGCCGGCGACGACGCCGAGCTCGACCAGGACTTCCCCGCCGCCGCTACGATACGGGTGCGCGAGCTGAGTGCCGAGGAGACCCAAGGCTTTTTGAGCGTGGTGATGGGGTCGGATGCCTCGCTCGAGCCGGTCAAGGCCAAGCTGACGGAAATGGCCGGCGGCTTGCCCTTCTTCCTGGAGGAAGCGGTCCGCTATCTCACCCGCAACGGCATCCTGGTCGGCGAAGCCGGCGACTATCGGGTGGTTGCGCCAGCCGGTGCCATCAATATTCCTGACACGGTGGAGGCTCTTGTCTCTTCCCGGATTTCGAGCCTGCCCGCAGAACTTCGCTCCGTGCTGTCGGCCGCCTCCATTGTCGGACGCACCGGACCGCTCGCCTTGATCGCGCGCATTTGTGACAGTTCGGTCGCCGACGTGCAGCCGAAGCTGGAAAATCTCGAGCGCCAACACATCATCGCCATCTCGGAACTCAAGTCCGAGACCATCTTCGAGTTTCGCCACGAGTTCTTCCGCCAGGTCGCCTATGCCATGACCTTGAGCAGCGACCGGCGCGTGCTGCACGCCAAGACCTTGCGCGCCGCCGAAGTTCTGTTCGACAACCGCATTTCCGATTGGATCACGTTCCTCGCCTACCACGCCGCGCTGGCGAGCCTGCACGCCGACGCCGCCCGCTACTGCCGCATCGCCGCCGAACACGCCGTGCTCGCCTCCTCCTACAGCGCGGCTTCCGAGTTTTGCGAGCAGGCCGTCAAGCATTTGGATCAGTTGCCGCAAACGGTCGAAAACATCCAAGCCTCGATCGACGTGCGCCTGCTGTTGCGGGTGGCCGCCGGCGGCACCTCGGATTTTCAGAGCTGGTTGCACCACCTGACCAAATCGATCGAGCTCGCCGAGCAGATCGGGGACATGTCGCGGCGCCTGCTCGCCCTCATTCACCGCACCTGGGCGCTCAATTTCTCAAGTTCCGCCGTCGATGCCGTACGGGCCGGCGAGGCCGCGGTCGGGCTCGCCCAGGCCTTGCGCATACCCTCGAGCGAGGCGCTGGCCCGCTTTGCCTTGGGACAAGCGCACTATGTCAATGGCGGCTACCGGGATGCCATTGAGACTTTGACCCCCGCGGCGCAATGGCTGGCGCAAGGGCGGGAGACCGAGCGGCTCGGCACGACGGGGACCACGCTCGTCCTCACCCAGATGATGCAAGCCAATTCGTTTGCCTCGATGGGGCACTTCCAGGCGGCCGAACGCGAGCTCGCCCGCCTCGAAGACCTCGCCAATGAGACGGGGCGAGCCTACGACCAAGTCGTGCTCTGCTACTGCCGGGGCATGGTTTGGGTCGGCCAGGGCAAGCTTGATGCCAGCATCGAGGCGCTGGAGCACGCCTACGAGCTGTGCTGTCGGCACGGGATCAACCTCTTCCTGCCCGTCATCTCCGCCGCGCTCAGCGCTGCCTTGGTCGCGACGCGCCATGGGGAACGCGCGAAAGAAGTGGCGCTCTTGGGCTTGGAGGTGGCGGAGAGGCTTGGCCATAACGTCGGCCGCACGGCCACCACCGCGGCGCTTGCCGGCGTGCGTATCGCCGAAGGCAATCCACGCGAGGCTATTCGGCTGGCGAGCGAGGCCCGGTCGTCTGCCAACGCCTACGCCCATCGCGGCGTCGAGGTCAGCGCCACGCGCGTGCTGGCGCAGGCCTTCCTGGCGAGCAACCCTGGCGATCTCGAGCGACCTTTATTTCTGTTACGCGAGGCCATGGAGCTCGGGGAGGCCATCGACGCCATCCCGTCGGTTGCCAGCTGCGGGCTGCTGCTGGTCGCGACCTTGAACAAAAGCGGTCAGCGCGAGGAAGCGCGCGATTCCTGCAAGCACCTGATCGCCCTGACGGCGCAGCGGGATATGCGGGCGCAAACCAGCCGCCTGAGGGGTCTGCTGGCCGAGCTCGGAGGCGACGCGGTTCCCGCTTAGACTACTGGCTGGCGGTCTCCGTCGGCGGCGCCTCCTCGAGGAACTGCTGCACGGTGCGGAACAACAACACCCGGTTCTTTTCCATCAGGATGGTGTGGGTTGCCTCGCTCAGGATGGCGAGCCGCTTCCAGGCCGCCTTGGTGAGCAGCGGGAACAGCGTTTGCGCCATATAAGGCGGCGTATCCTTGTCCCATTCGCCGAGCACCAGGAGGGTGGGGGCCACCAGCTTTTCGGGATCCCAATAGGGTTTGGGCGGCGTCGCGGCCCAGAATTCTTGGCCGTCCTGGATGACGCCGTTGGGGGCCCTCAGGGTCTTGCCGCCGCCCTTGGGATCGGTGGCAAAGGTGGCATCCGCCCAGGCCTCGAACCAGCCGGCCGGGATCAGGCTTGCCTTCTTGTCCTCTGGCACCCCCGTCAGCCAGCGCGCCAAGGCCTGGTCGCGGCTGACCGTGCGATAGGCGCCGAGCTTGCCCTCAACCTGCACCAGGGAGGGCGTGGTGCGCAGCCAGACCGGCGCATAGAGGACGACGCGCTCCACGCTGTTGGGGCGCTCGGTGGCATAGCTGGCGACGATGGCGGTCCCCCACGACCAGCCGACCAGCATCGCCTTTTCGGCGCCGCGCCGCTTTAAGATGTGATCGACCACGGCCCCCACCGCTTGGACGGCCTCGCTGCCGCGGGTCAGGGGGGCATTGTCTTCGGCCGCGGCCTCCATGGCCGGCGCCCGCGTCGAGCGACCATAGCTCGGGAGGTCGAGCGCATAGGCGTCAAAGCCGCGTTCGGCCACGTAGTCCATCCAGGACTTGCCCCCCAGCGCCAAATCGAAGGCCGTGCCCGGGTAGGTGGCGCCGTGCACGAACAGGACGATGCGATCGCTCTTGAAGCTCGCCACCCCGTCGGGGCGCTTGTTGCGCACAAAGATCTGCCCGTCGCCGAAGGGCACGGCCAGATCTTCGCTGGCGATCTTCGGCGCCTGCGCCAGCGCCGGCGCGACGAGGCCTGCCGCGATCACGAGCATCGCCACCATCTTGAGCATGAGGGACCTCCCGAATTCGTCCTCTTTTGTCGGACCTATCCTCGGCCGGCAGCTGCGGCGCCGTCAATGGCCCACCCGTCAATGCCCACCCGTCAATGCCCAGTTGTCTGCTGGCAACGGTGTGCCGAACCCAGACCTCGGGGAGGCGCGCAGGTCTTGGCTTTCAGCGGGCTTCGCTGATGATCAGATTGCCGAAGCGATCGACGAGGCCCGTCTGCCCCTCGAGAATGAGGGTGGTGGCATCGAGCTGGGTGATAATGGCAAGGCCCTCAAGGCGCGCGCCGGCACCGAGGCGCTCGCGGGCATAGACCGTGGCTTCTTTCGCTCCGCTTTCCAAAAACACCGTGCGCGTGCCCCGGCGGGCGTCGTCCAGGGTCGTGGCGGGCGGCAACTCGTTTAGCTTTGGCGTCGGAAAGACGCCCTGGGCATCGACCCGCAAGGTGACGAACTCGACGGGGGTATCCTCCTGGGCAAAGGTATAGAGGCGCTCGTGCAACCGATGGAAGGCGGCAACGGTTGCCGCCGCCGCGGCCTCGGTCACCTCAAGGCCGTCCCAGGGTACGGTGAGTTCGAAGCCTTGGTGCTGGTAGCGCAGGCTGGCGTACCAAAGGATGCGGCGCGCCGCGGCCGGGACCTCCTCCTGCTCGAGCCAGGCGCGCGCTTCCCCGTCAAGGGCCGCAAACGCGCGGGCGACCTCGGCGGCGTCGAAGGCGCCGGCCTTTTGCAGGCAGGTCCGCGTGAACTCCGCCTTCAGGCTCGACATCAGGAGCCCGAGGGCTGAGAGCACGCCTGGCGCCGGTGGCACCACCAGGGTAGGGATGCCGAGCAAGCGGGCGAGCGCGCCACCATGCAGCGGTCCGGCCCCACCGAAGGGGAGCAGGGAAAAGTCGCGCGGGTCGTGGCCACGCTCGACCGACACCACTCGAATGGCGCCCACCATATTGTTGTCGACGATGGCGAGGATGCCGCGGGCGGCGGCTTCGATGCCGAGCCCGAGCGGCTCGGCGATCTGTTGGGCGATGGCGGCTCGCGCCGCATCGGCATCGAGCGCGAAGCTGCCGCCCAGCAGGTAGGGTGGCAGGTGGCCCAGGACCAAATGGGCGTCGGTCACCGTCGGTTGGCTGCCGCCACGGCCGTAGCAGACCGGTCCCGGCTGCGCGCCGGCGCTTTCGGGCCCCACCACCATGGTGCCGCTTTCGGTCAGCCGAGCGATGGAGCCGCCGCCTGCCCCGATCGTGACCAGGTCGACCATGGGCAGGCCGACCGGCCAGCCGCCGATGCGGCCGTTGGTGGTGAGGCCGGGCTCACCGCCGTGGATCAAGGAAATGTCGGCCGAGGTGCCACCGATGTCGATGCCGATCAGGTTGGGGTGGCCGGCGCTGGTGCCGACGTAAGCCGCGCCCACCGCGCCCGCGGCGGGGCCCGATAGGGCCGTCTCGACGGGCGCCCGGCGCACGGTGCGCGTGCTGGTGACGCCGCCGCTCGATTTCATGAGCAGGAGGGGCGCGGCGATCCCCTCGTCAGTGACGCGGCGATCGAGTTGGGAGACGTAGGTCGACACCACCGGCATGACGGTGGCGTTGAGGATGGTGGTCATGCTGCGCTCGTATTCGCGGAAGGTGGGCAGCACGTCGCTCGACAGGGAAACGAGGGTATCGGCAAGCCTTGCGCGCAGGATCTCGCCGACCCGGCGCTCGTGTGCCGGGTTGGCGTAGCTGTGCAAGAGCACCACGGCGATTGCCGCAATGCCGCGCTCCCGCAAGGCATGCGCCGCGGCGTCTACGGCTGCCTCCTCGAGTGGCTCGAGCTCGGTGCCGTCGGGTCCGAGCCGACCGCCGACTTCGAAGATCAACTCGGGTGGGACGGGGCGCTTCGGCTTCACCCAGGCAAACAGGCTGGCGCGGCGCGGCACCTCCTGGCGGCCGATCTCGAGCACGTACTTGAAACCCGCACTCGTGATGAGCGCGGTCTTGGCCCCCTTGCCCTCGAGGATCAGGTTGGTCGCCACCGTCGTGCCGTGCAGGACGCGGCCGACGTCGGCCGCGCTGAGCTCGGACACCTTGAGCACCTCGGCGATGCCGGCACCGAAGCCGCGCGATGGATCATCGGGGGTCGAGGAGGTCTTGGCCGTCCACAGCCGTCCCGTCGCCGGATCGAGCAGGGTGACGTCGGTAAAGGTGCCGCCCGTATCGACGCCGATCAGGCAGCCGTCCCGTGCCTTGCTGAGCTTCGACATCAGGCCAGCACGTCGTGGTAGCCGTGGCGGTGGAAGAGCTTGGCCTCGGGGCGGCGCGCCCGACGCTCGGCGGTGGCGGCAACGTCGACACGGCGACCAGCGGGGTCGAGCACGACACCATAGTGGGTTTCGGCCTTGCCGCGCGAAACAAAGCCGTTGCGCACGTCGGCGGCGACCCGTTCGGCCTCGCGGTCGAAGGGATGCCCCCAACCGCCGCCGCCCCCGGTTTCGACGCGCACGATATCCCCGCGCTTGACCATGTTGCCGTCGCTCAGGGGCTTGAGGAGGCGCTCGTCGGGTCGTCCGGGATTGACGATGCAGCGCCCGGTGCCCGCGGCCTGGCCGCCGGCCACGCCCCAGGGCGGATGCGTGACGCTGTCGATGCGCATGGACACCATGGCCTCGGGCGCCAGCACCTCGATTTCGCGGATGAGACCGCAGCCGCCGCGCCAGCGCCCGGGGCCGCCGGTGTCGGGATTGATGGCGTAGCGATTGACCCGCACGGGGAAGACCGAATCCAAGAATTCGGAGGGGAAGTTCTCCTGCGCCACCAGGTAGACGGCATCGTTGCCGTCGGCATGGGGCCGCGCGCCGTAGCCGACGCCAAGCCCATCCGACAGCAAAAAGAGCTCACCCTTGCCGTCGCGGCCACGCAGGTACCAGATCACGTAGGCGCTGTGCGAGGCCACCGCTGCACCGGCGGTGGCTACATTGAGAAGCCCGAGGCAGGCCGCCATGTTGCGCATCATGGTGACGCCGCGCATGCCCAAGGGGGCGGGAAAGGTCGGCTGCAGGATCGAGCCCGGGCGCACCACCACTTCGTCCAACGCCCGCTCGACGCCGGCGTTGAGAAGCGTCTGCGAGCCGCCCAGCAAGTAGGAGCCGAAGATCATCGCCGGCACCGGCGGGCTCATCAGAAAATTGACCGGCCCCGGCACCTGATCGTCGCTTTGGCTGGTGTCGAGGCGGATGCGGTCGGCGGCAACCTCCAGCGCATAGCGCAGCTTGATGGGACCGTGCCCCTGACCATCGCTGTCGATGGTATCGGTAAAGGCGTGGCGGCCCTCGGGCAGCAGGGCCCTGAGCTTTTGCCGCAGCAGGGCCTCGGTCTCGTCCAGGAGCTGGGCGAAGGCGCTCATTGTCTTGGTGCGTCCGAAGCGGCCGAACAGCTCGGCGAGCCGGCGTTCGCCCAGCCGGATGGCGGCCATGGAGGCGCGCGTGTCGCCCTTGACCATCTCGGGAAAACGCGAGTTGCGGTAAAACACCCGCAACAGCTCCTCGTGCACGACGCCCTCGCGCGCCACCCGCACCGGCGGCACGATGATCCCCTCCTGAAAGATTTCGGTGCAGTCGGGCGACAGCGAGCCCGGGCGCATGCCGCCGATATCGTTAAAGTGCGCCCAGGACTGGGCGAAGGCTGCAAGCTCGCCCTCGGCAAACACGGGGGCGACGAACACCTGGTCGGGCGAATGCGACACGGCGCCCTTGGAGGCGTAGCAGTCGTTGAACCAATAGATGTCGCCGGGCCGCATACTGGCGAGCGGATAGTGCTCGGCAATGGGTCCCACGACGTCGCCGAATACCGGCAGGTTCGAGCCGGCGATCAGCCGTCCCTCGGCATCGTAGAGGGCGGCGTAGAAGTCCTTTTTCTCGCGGATGAAGGGCGACATGGCCGTGCGTTCGATCACCGCCTCCATCTCGCTCTGGATGGCGATGAGCGCGCCGCGCACGATCTCGAGCGTGATCGGATCGCAAAGGTTTGCAGCAGCGGTTGCCTGATCCTGCGCCATTCCTGCTCTCGTCTTAGCTCACGGGACCCCGCTCGTGACATGCCCGGCAGTTTGCCGCAAGATGCCGGCCTTGAGGACACTTAAATGCAAACAGCCAAACTCGCAAAAGCGGTGCCGAGGGACAAGGATGTCGGAAGATAACGTCGTCAGCGCCGTATCGGCGGCCAACGTCAGGGCCCACGTCGAACACATCACCACCGAGATCCCCTCGCGTCTAGCGGGCTCCGTCAACGGCAAGCGCATGGCCGAGTACAGCGCCGCCGCGCTCGGCAAAGCGGGCGTGCCGGCGGCGGTGTTCGAGCTGCCCGGGCTCGTCAGCTTTCCCGAACAGGGCGAGTTGAGGGTGCTGGCCCCGGTCGAGCTCGTGATCGAGGCCAATACCTTGGGCCACAGCCTGCCAACCTTGCCCGAGGGCCTCTCCGGCGAGCTGATGGACGTCGCCTCGGGGGCCTTTGGCGAATACGCGGGCCGCGACGCCACCGGCAAGATCACGCTGTCCGAGCTCTCCTATCATCCGGCGCGCCACGAAAAGCAGCGCATCGCCGCCATCATGGGCGCCAGCGGCTGCGTGATGATGAACTGGGGTCACCCGGAGAACACGGCGGTGCCCTTCGGCTCGGTCAAGCCAGTGTGGGGCAATCCGACGCCGGAGACCATGCATACCGAAATGGCGCGGCTGCCCTCAATCGGCATCGCCCGCACCGCCGGCCTCAAGTTGCGCCAGCTGCTGCAATCCGGACCGGTCCGCGTGCTGATGCGCGCCAACGTCGAGAACGGCTGGCGTCCCGTGCAAATCACCGTCGGGGAGGTGGCGGGCCGCAGCGACGACTTTGTGGTGGTCGGCGGCCACCAGGATTCCTGGCCGGGACCGCAGGCCACCGATAATGCCGCCGGCAATGCCTGTATCCTCGAGCTGGCACGCGTGTTCCAGCAGCACCGCGGCAAGCTGCGCCGCGGCCTCGTCGCCGGGTTCTGGACCGGGCATGAGACGGGCACCATGATCGGCTCGTCCTGGTTCGTCGATCGCAATTGGGACCGCCTGCGCGAGCATGCGGTCGCCTACTTGCAAATCGATCAGCCGGCCTGCGCCGGCACCTCGCGCTGGAGTTCGGCTTCCAACGTCGAGCTCAAGCGCTTTCACCAGGGGGTGGAACGGCGCTTGCTTGGCAACCGCCCCTTTGCCTGGCGCCGGGCCGTGAAAAACGGCGATGCCTCCTTTTTCGGCTTGGGCGTGCCGATGCTGGCGGCCCAGGGCGCCTTCACCGAGGAGGAGCTCAAAAAAACTGCGCTCGCCAACCTGGGCTGGTGGCACCACAGCATCGAGAACACCATCGACAAGCTCGATTTCGAGTTCATGGCCGATCATCTGCGTCTCTACGCCGCCTATCTGTGGGAGTTGTGCACCGCCGTCGTGCTGCCCTTCGAGTACGTGAGCGTGGCCGACGCCTTCATCGAGCGCCTCGACGAGCTCAAGGCGGGGGCCGAGGGGATTGGCCTTGGCGGCGCCATCGACGGCGCCCGGGCCTTCAAGGCGTCCGCCGAAAAGCTCGAGGCCGCGGCGCAGACCTGGCGCCAACGCTACGGCGCCGGCGGCACGACGGACGAGGCCGCCGCCGATCGGCTCAACGCCTGTATGAAGCGCCTGTCGCGGGCGCTGGTGCCGCTCGCCAGCACCTCCAAGGGGAGCTACGGCCACGATCCCTATGGCTACACGCCGCAGGGCACGATGATCCCAACGCTCTACGATGTCCCCCGCTACGCCAAACTCGGGGACGGCGAGGAGCGCTGGATGCTGGAGACGCAGTTGGTGCGGGACCGCAACCGCATCGCCGATGCCTTGGTGGACTGTCGCCGCCTGATCGAGACCACGCTGCGCGAGCTCAGCTGAAACCGACGGGATACCCGCATGCGCATCCTCTACCAGCTGACAAGCCCGATGCACAAAACCGTCGGCAGCGCCGAGGTGGCGCGCCGGCAAGGCGTGCTGCAGGCGGCCGCCGCGGCGGGCACGCAAGTGATCGCCGAACCCACGGCCACAGGACCTGCCGCCATCGAAAGTGCGCATGATGCCGGCCTGGTGGTGCCCGAACTGATCCGCCTCGGACCGCTGGCGCAACAGCGTGGCTTTGAGGCCCTGATCATCGGCTGCTACAGCGATCCCGGCCTCGAGGCCTGCCGCGAGCTCCTCAGCATTCCCGTGATCGGCCCCGGCGCCGCCTCGCTCCACCTTGCCGCCCAGCTCGGCACGCGCATATCCCTATTGACGCCCTCGGGCCGCGGCTATGGTCGGGTGGCCGCGCGCCTGCGGGCGCTGGGGATTGGCTGCCTCCTCGCCAGCGTGCGCGGCATCGGCCTGTCCGTCATGGAGCTCGCCAAACAGGTTCCGGGCGCGCTCGATAAGGCGGCGGACGCGGCGCAGATGGCGGTGCGGCAGGATGGGGCCGATGTGCTCGTGCTCGGCTGCATGAGCATGGCCTTCCTGCCCGACATCACGGCCAAGCTCGGCGAGCGCGCCGGCGTGCCCATCGTCAATCCGGTGTTGGCGGCGCTGAAGACGGCGGAGGCCGTGGTGAGCATGCGGCTCGCCCACAGCAAACAGGCCTGGCCGTCGCCGCAGCCCCAGGAGATCGCCTTGAAGGCCTGAGGCCCACAGGTGTGAAACGCTTAAAGAGGTGAAGGAGAGATCCCCCATGTCGACCTGGAGACGCGTGTTCGGGCTGGCAGCGCTCGCTGCCCTGATGGCGGTGGCGCCGCCGGCGGTGGCCGGGCCGCCGGGCGTGCTGGTGACGGGGGACAACCTGCCCGCCAACGTCGACCCGCATCAGGTCTTCGACGTGCCGATGCAGTTTTTCAGCCTCAACACCTACGACAATCTCTACCGCTACCAGGGCAACCCGCCAAAGATCGAGCCCTGGCTGGCGCAGTCCCACACGGTGTCCGCCGACGGCCTCACCTGGGAGTTCAAGCTGCGCAGCGATGCCAAGTTCCAAGATGGCAGCGCCATTGGGGCCGACGACGTCGTCTATAGTTTCAAGCGCGTGCTGGCGATCGGCAAGGGACCCTCGGGCGCCTTCAAGCCGGTGCTGAAACCCGACAACATCACGGCACCCGACAACGAGACGGTGCGCTTCAAGCTCGAGACGCCCTACGCCCCGTTCCTGTCGGCGATCCCCATTGTCATGATCGTCAACCCGCGGGTGGTCAAGGCGCATGAGGCCAACGGCGACTGGGGTGCGGCCTGGCTCGCCTCGAATTCGGCGGGCTCCGGCGCCTATGTGTTCGACGCGGCGACCTACCGTCCGCTCGAGCGCGCCGACCTCAAGCGCAATGAGGCGCATTTCAAGGGCTGGGCTGACAATCCCAAGGCGCCCAAAGAAATCCAGATCCTGCCCACCCGGGAAACCTCGACCCGCGTGCTGGCGCTGCTGCAGGGCTCGGTCGACATGACCGACAGCTACCTGCCCACCGATCAGGTCGAGCGCATCCAGAAATCCAAGGGCGTGCACATCGAAAAGAACACCTCGATGCGCGTTTTCATCCTGCGCATGAACAACAAGAAGCCGCCCTTCGACAACCTCAACGCGCGCAAGTGCTTCGCGCATGCCTTCAACTACGACGGCTTTATCAAGGAGATCCTGAAAGGCTACGCCGAGCGCAATCCCGCGCCCATGCCCAACAACCTCTGGGGCTACCCGCAGGACGTGAAGGGCTATGACTACGACCTGAAAAAGGCCAAGGCCTTCTGCGACCAGGCCAAGGCGGAAGGGGCGCCGATCAATCGGCCCATTTCCATCCACATCCAGTCCCAGCTCGAGCAGACCAATCAGGCGGCGCAACTCTTCCAGAGCGATCTCGCCCAGATCGGCATCAACCTCAAAATCATTTCCGACACCTGGGCGAACATCACCTCCAACACGGGCAAGGCCGAATCCACGCCCGACCTGTGGATCCATTGGGTGTCGACCTATTTCGTCGATCCGGAGAATTGGATCGGCCAGATGTACGACAGCCAGTTCCACGGCACCTGGAAGGCCTCGGCCTGGTATCAGAACGCCAAGGTCGACGAGCTCTTACGCAAGGCCCGCGGCATTACCGGCCAGGCCGAGCGTCAGCCGCTCTACGAAGAGGCAACCCGGCTGATCGTCGCCGACAGCCCGGACATCTGGGTCTACAACACGGTGGAAATCCGCGGGGTCACCGACCGGGTCAAGGGCTTCCGCTTCTCGCCCGTGGGCTCGGGCGGCGAAATGCGCTGGGTGCAGCTGGAGTAGCGTGCGATCCCACCCTCTCCCCGCCTCGGCGGGGAGAGGTCTTTCAGGGCCACGCAGGCCCCCAAAATGCGTAATGCGATAGGGAAGGGAGCGGCGAGGGGATGTTGGCTTTTATCGTGCGTCGCCTCCTGCTCGTGATCCCTTCGCTTGCCGGCCTGTTGGTGCTCACCTTCTTTTTGATCAGGGTGGTGCCGGCCGATCCCGCCGCGGCGCTCGCCGGCGAGAACGCCACGCCGGCTCAAATCGCGGAGATCCGCCGCCAGTATGGGCTCGATCAACCGCTCTATAAGCAGTTCGGGGTTTATTTGACCCAGGTGGCGCGGCTCGACTTCGGCGAGAGCGCCTACTCGCGGCGGCCCGTTGCCGTCGACATCAAGCAGCGGCTGCCGGCGACGCTCGAGCTCACCATCGCCGCGCTCTTGTTTGCCACCGTGGTCGGCATTCCGCTGGGCACGCTCGCTGCCGTCTATCACAACCGCTGGCCCGACACCCTGCTCCGGATCCTCAGCGTCGGCGGGGTGGCAATCGCCGCCTTCTGGTTTGCGATCGAGCTGCAGCTGCTGTTTGCCATGGATTTGGGCTGGTTTCCGCTCAGAGGACGCTTGAGCCCCGGCCTCGCCGCGCCGCCGGTCATCACCGGCTTTTTCCTGATCGATAGCCTGCTCACGGGGCGCCTCGACGTCTTCACCGATGCCCTGCGCCACCTGATCCTGCCCGCCTTCACGCTCTCCCTCGGCGGCCTTGCCACCATTACCCGCTTCACGCGTGCCGGCGTGCTCGAGACCCTGCAAAAGGATTTCGTCACCTACGAGCGGGCCCAGGGTTTCCCGCCGCGGGCGCTGATCTGGAAGTTCGTGCTGCGCAACTCGGTGGTGGCGGCGATCACCCAGATCGGCCTCTTGTTCGGCGGCCTGATCGCCGGCGCCGTGGTGGTCGAGACCATCTTCGACTGGCCCGGCATCGGCTTTTATACCGTGCAGGCCATTCTCACCGCCGACACCAAGGTCATGCTGGCCGTCACGCTCTTGATCGGCGTCGTCTACGCCATCGTCAACATTCTGGTCGACGTCGTGCATGGCCTGATCGACCCGCGCATGCGCGAACAGGGCTAAAGCAGCATGCTGATCCTCGCCAAATTCGCCAAGGACAAGCCGGCCGTGCTGGGCGGGCTCATCGTGCTGGCCGTAGTGGCGATTGCCATCCTGGCGCCACTGCTGGCGCCCTATCCCGGCGACGTCTCGGCCTCGCACCTCTTGAAGCGCCTCAAGCCGCCGAGCTCAGAGCATCCCTTCGGCACCGACAACCTGGGGCGCGACATTCTCTCCCGCGTCATCCTGGGGGCGCGCGGTGCCCTAGTTATTGCCCTGCTGGTCGTCGGCGTCTCCATGGCGATCGGCGTGCCGCTCGGGCTCGTTGCCGGCTACAGCCAAGGCTGGGTGTCGGAGACGATCATGCGGGTCACCGACGTCTTTCTGGCGGTGCCGCAGCTGATTTTGGCGCTGGCCTTGGCGCAGCTGATGGGACCAAGCCTGCAGAGCGCGATGCTGGCGCTGACCTTGACCTACTGGCCGTTTTTCACGCGCATCGTCTATGCCGAGACGCGCCGCCTCTCTGCTTCGCTGTTTATCGACGCGCTCGAATGCATCGGCGCCGGGCCCCCGCGCATTTTATTTGGCCACATTCTGCCCAACGCCATCTCGCCCATTATCGTGCGCGCCACCATCGGCATGGGCTTTACGATCCTGGTGGCGGCCGTGCTCGGTTTTCTCGGCATGGGTGCCACGCCGCCCGATCCCGACTGGGGCCTTGCCATTGCGGAAAGCCGGCAGTACCTGCCGGAGGCCTGGTGGTTCTCGACCTTTCCGGGCCTTGCCATTTTTCTCACCGTGCTCGGCTTTAATCTGCTGGGCGATGGCCTGCGCGATATCGTCGATCCGCGCCTGAGGCGCTCGCGATGACGGCCGCACCGCTCCTCGAAGTAAAAAACCTGCGCCTCTCCGTGCGCGGCGATGAGGGGGTAGCGCAGATCCTCGATCACGTCGAGCTCGCCCTGCCGCGCGGCGAGATCCTGGGGGTGGTCGGGGAATCGGGTTGCGGCAAGTCCACGCTGGCCCGCGCCGTGCTCGGCATTTTCGCCAAGGCCGCCGTTATCGAAAGCGGCGAGATCAATTTCGAGGGCGAGGACCTGCTGCGGCTCAGCGATCGCGAGCTGACGCGCCGCGTGCGCGGCCGGCGCATCGGCTTTATTCCGCAGGATCCCTATTTGGCGCTGAACCCCGTGTTCAAGATCGGCACCCAGCTGCTCGCCGCCATGCGCTGGCATGCCCCGCGGCAGCTCAAAACCGAAGCTGCGCGCCGCGCCGAGCTCGTGCGTCTGCTGCGCCGCGTGCAGCTGCCCGAGCCCGAGGCCACGCTCGAGCGCTATCCGCACCAGTTTTCCGGGGGCCAGCGCCAGCGCCTGATGATCGCCGGTGCGCTGGCCGCAAGACCGGCCTTGCTGATTGCCGATGAGCCCACCACCGCGCTCGACGTGACGACGCAACTGCAGATCCTCAAGCTGCTGAAGTCGCTCACCCAGGAATTCGGCATTGCCATGCTGTTCGTGACGCACGACTTCGGCGTCGTGGCCCAGCTCTGCGATGCCACCACGGTGATGTATGCCGGCCAGACCGTGGAAACGGGCCCGACCGCGCAAGTGCTGGCCGATCCGCGCCATCCCTATACGCAGGCGCTGCTGGCCTGCCACCCCGACCGTTCCCAGACGCTCTCGGGTATTCCGGGCCAGGTGCCCTCGCCGCTGGCGCCGCCGACGGGCTGCCGCTTTAGCCCGCGCTGCCGTTACGCCGCCGCGGTCTGCCGGGCGCGCCCCGCGCATCTCGTCCCCGATGCGCCGGGACATTTGGTGAGTTGCCGGCTGGCCGACGAACGCCAGGGGGCGGTCAATGCCTGAGCCCGCGCCGCAGTCGCTCGCCGAGGCGCGGCCGATGCTCGAGGCGCGCGACGTCGTGGTCCTGCTCGGCGGCCGCCGGCGCGGCCTGCTCAGGGCTGCCCTCGCTCCCGTGCGCGCCGTTGCGGGCGTGTCGCTCGGCTTGAACGCGGGCGAGACCTTGGGGCTGGTCGGGGAATCGGGCTGCGGCAAGACCACGCTCGGGCGCGTTCTGCTCGGCATTCAGCGCGAGGCGGCGGGCGAGATCCGCCTCGATGGCGCCGTCGTCAGCGGGCTCGAGCCCCGCGAGGCCCGCGCGCGGCGCCGCGCCATCCAGTACGTGCACCAGGACGCGGGTGCGGCGCTCGATCCGTGGTGGAGCATCGGCCGCCAGCTGGAGGAGGGGCTCAGCGTGCACGTCGGCAACGAGGGGGCGAGCGAGCCGCGCGAGCGCAGGGCAAAGGTCGGCGGCATGCTGGAGGCCGTAGGCCTCGACGAGACCTTTTTTCCCCGCTACGTGCACGAGCTCTCCGGCGGGCAGCTCCGGCGCGTGGCGCTGGCGCGCATTTTGCTGCTGCAACCCCGGATCGTCATTCTCGACGAGCCGACCTCGGGCCTCGACCTGTCCGTGCAGGCAACGGTCTTGGCCCTGATCGCCGATTTGCGCGCGCGCTTGGGGTTGAGCTACCTGCTGATCTCGCATGATCTCTCCGTGGTCGAGCGCATGTGCGACCGGGTTGCCATCATGTATCTGGGCCGCATCGTCGAGACCGGTCCGGCAGGCGTGATCTTCAAGCGGGCGCGTCACCCCTATACCCAGGCGCTGCTGGCGGCCGCCCCGAGACTGGAGCCGGGGCGGCAACTGGGCGGCGGAATTTTAGAGGGCGAGCCGCCGAACCCGCGCGCCCTGCCCTCGGGCTGCGCCTTCCGCACGCGTTGTCCCTATGCCGCGGCACGCTGCGCCGAGGTCAACCCCGTGCTCGAGCCGACGGATGGCGGCCAGGAGGTCGCCTGCTGGCGCTGGCGCGAAATCGCCGCTCCTCCGGCGGCCCCCAACAGGATTGGAGCTCAGCCATGAAGGCTGCCTACTACAGAGGCTATGGCGCCGCGCGCGAAGTTTTTGAGTTGGGCGAGTTGCCCGACCCGGAGCCGGGTCCCGGCGAGGTGCGCGTGCGCGTGCGCTACTCCGGCGTCAACCCATCGGACTGCAACCGCCGCAGCGGCAGCCGCGACCGGCCCGGCTATCCGCTGATCATTCCGCACAGCGACGGCGCCGGCGAGATCGACCAGGTCGGCAGCGGCGTGGCGGAGGCCCGGATCGGTGAGCGTGTCTGGACCTGGAATGCACAGCGCGGCCGTCCCTTCGGCACCGCCGCGGAATTCGTCTGCCTGCCCTCGGCCCAGGCCGTGCCGATGCCCGAGGCTGTGGATCTGGCGCTCGGCGCCGGCTTCGGTGTGCCGGCCATGACCGCCTATTTCTCGCTGTTTGCGGATGGCCCGCTTGCCGGCCGCGACGTGCTGGTCACGGGTGCGGCGGGCGCCGTCGGCCTTTATGCCGCGCAGTTTGCCCACCTTGGCGGGGCCCGCAGTTTGATCGGCACCGTGAGTGGTGAGGCCAAGGCTGCCATAGCGCGGGACGCGGGCGTGCCGGTTATCGTCAACTATCGACAAGAAAACGTCGCCGAGCGCGTGCTGGCGGCGACGGCGGGACGCGGCGTCGACCGCATTTCCGAGGTCGACTTCGGCGGCAATCTCGCCACCATTCTCAAGGTGATGCGCGAGGGCACGATCGTCGGCACCTATGCCTCGCGCGGGGAGGAAGCGCCGACGCTGCCCTACTATCCCTTCCTGTTTGCCAACATCGTCGTGCGTTTTGTGCAGTGCTCCCTGATCCTGGGCGAGCTCAGGGCGGCGGCTATTCGCGATCTTGGCCGCGGGTGTGCCGAGGGCCGGCTGCGGCATCCCACCCCGACCATTCTGCCCCTCTCCCAGATCGCGCGTGCGCATGAGCTCGTCGAAAGCAAAAGCGTCATCGGCAAGGTGATGCTCGCCCTGTGAGGGTGCAACGGGTGCTCACTGCATGGTTACACCGGGAAGGCGGGCGTGGCCCAGGCCATGACGCAGAGGCACTAAACCGCCATCGCGGTAGCGCGCCCATTTCGAGAGCGCTGGCTCTCCGATAGGAACCAGCATTCACAGCTTGCGGCTGTCGTAAGCCCAATGCAACAGCGCCTGGCGTTGGCGTCGGCGGCACGAGAGGTCGCCGGGCTCACAGGCGAGCTGCAGCTGTCTGACGTGCCGGCGGATCGCGTTCCAGCGCTTGATCTGCCGCGCATCTTCGTCCGGCATACGCCGTCCCATGTAGTAGCGGCAGTACCACTGGAACCAGCCGCGCGGATCGTGGGGGTGTATCCAGCCTTTGGCGCGCCACACCGAGAGTGGCTGACTGGCACGGACGCCAAAGTAGTTGAGCGAACTGTCGGCGGGGCCGGATGCAAACTTGGCGGCTGCGAACCAACTGCGCGGGAACTCACCGCCGCAATCGGTCAGATATTTGCCGCCGAACACGCCGAGGCGAAGCATCTCAGCTGGAGTGAGTTCAGGTTTGAACTTCGGATCGAAGTTGCGTCCGATCGGTTCGCTGAGTGCGTACCGATAGCCCTTCTGCATCCGATCATTGACCACCACTATTCTTCTGGGCACCGCGCCGTTCTCTTATGCTCATGACCGAGCGTGCCTTCAGCACGCGGGACAACAGGTGCTGTTCTCGGACATGCTCGATACCGAGCTTGTCGGGCGAGGTGCAATGGTATCAGCCGAAACAAGCAACGGCGAGATGTTGCGGAAGGCAGGTCGTCGAGTATGCGTTGCCTGAGTGGCGAGATCTGCTTGCTCTCGGTGTGCTCCTTGCGAAAAGGAGGAGCGTGCATGGAGCCCCGAGACCGGTGAGAAAGCCGTTAGGTACTCGAGGGGAGACTTGCCGAATCGGTTAATGTGCAAAGGTGATCTTGTGCGACGTTAACGGATTGGCTCTGTTGAGCCATTTCCTGCCGATCGCGTTGGACGCGCCCACCCGGCGCAACGACGCGCCGAGGAACGCCGATGCTCGACAAACTGGAGAAGACCGAAGCGCTGCTCAACGCCATGGAGCAAGCGCTGCCGTTCGAGGTCGGTTTGATGCCTGAGCTGATCGCGGGCCTCGCCAGACAACAAAGCCCGGTGGCCGTCAAGCCCGTGGAGACCGTCACGGACATCTCCTACGCCGGGGACGAGGGCGGTATCATGTGTCACGTCGCGTGCTCGGACGCAGACAGGATGGTTGTGGTGTCGCTGACGCACGTGCGCGTGCCGCCTACTCTGCCGTTCGCTGCAGCCGCCCTCAGCTACCAGAAACACCGGGTGAAGAAGCTCAAGAAGCAACGCTGATAGAGCGCCGTTGGGAATGCGATGCTGGACAAGCCGGACAAGACCGTACGCCTCATGGCGATGCTGAAAGCAGCCGTACCGTTCGAGGTCGAGCTACTCGCCTCAACGTTAGCTCGGATGCGCGAACGCAGCCCAAACGTGCCAATCGGTGCCAAGGAGACGGTCTTCGAGGTGACCTATGATCCGAGCCACGGCGGCATCGTCTGCCTCATCCGCCCCACCGGCACCGACAATCTGGTGGCAACGTCACTCACCCACGTGCGCGTCCACCCATTAGCGCCGTTTGCCCGCTCAGTTGTCGATTACCAGAAACATCGGGTGAAGAAGATCCGCCAGAAAAGGGCTAAGGGCGTCTTTATGCCCATGATCGATTGAAAGGGCGTTGCATCCCCTTCACGATCTTGTTCGCCTGCGACCCTAGAGTTTATGTTTCCAGCGGCTACAGGCTTATGCAAAACGCCACTCGCTTTCTTGACGCTGATGGCACAATGAAGACGCTCATCTAACGTGGAAGCATGTTCGCTGAGCTCTCGGGAGGGGCATGGCCCAATCAAATGTTGGACCTGCGTGGGCGCACCGTATGAAGCGCGCGACCCGACGGATTCTGTTCAAATACTTCCCTCTGACCCTGGCCTACCGCGCTGGCGGCAATGCCACCTTTCCAGACCTTTTTGTGGTCGCAACACACGCTAAGACAAGGGAAATCGGGGAAGGTCCTACTTAAGATTAGGCGATCGTCGGATTGTCTGGCACAAGATTTGGACCATGAGCGGGAAGTATAGGTATTACGTGATATTGGCCCTGTTCGCCGTGGGGCTGGTGCTGGCGAACGTGGGGATGCCGACCCTATGGACGGGTGCGGGCAGCACCTTCCTCTACGAGGTGGCCGAGGTTTCGCAGGGCCCCATCCGCAAGCTGGTCGCGACCTCCGGTCCGGTTCGCGCCTTGGTAACGGTCAGCGTCAGCTCGCAGCTCTCCGGTCAGATCCGCGACCTCAAGGTCGACTTCAATTCCGAAGTCAAGTCCGGCGACGAATTAGCCATCATCGATGACAAGACCTTCGCGGCGAAGGTCGCCCAGGCGCAGGCGGACCTGGTTGCGGCGCGAGCGATGCTGCTCAATCACGAGGCGGCGCTCGCCAAGGCCGAGGCGATCGAGCGCAACGCCAAACGCCTGATGCAGCGGCAGGAGGCGCTCGCCAGCAAGGGTATTGCGGCGACCACTACGCTGGACGTTGCGACGCGGGATGCCGAGGTTGCCAAGGCCGAAATCGAGGTTGCCAAGGCGCAATTGGAAAATACCAAGGCGACCATTGCCCAGCGGGAGGCCCAGCTGCTGCAGGCGCAAATCGATCTCGACCGCACGCGCATCCGCTCGCCGATCGACGGCACCGTGATCGGACGCACGGTCGACGTTGGACAAATCGTGGCCGCCAGTCTGCAGGCGCCGGAGCTTTTCAAGATCGCGCAGGATTTGCGGCGCATCCGCATCGAGGCGCAAGTCAACGAGGCGGACGTCGGCATCGTCGCCGAAGGCAACCCCGTTGAATTCACCGTCGATGCCTATCCCGAGCGGCGCTTCCAGGGCAAGGTTTCGCAGGTGCGCCTCGGGGCGCTGGAGCTCAATAATGTCGTCACCTATACGGTGATGATCGAGGCCGAGAACGACGACCGCAAGCTGCTGCCGGGCATGACGGCAAATGCGCGGATTGAAACGGCTAGGCTCGATGATGCGCTACGCGTCCCAACCGATGCCCTGCGCTTCAAGCCGCGCCCCGCCGACATGGCGGCGGCAACCCAGAACCCATCGCTGCAGCAGGTGAAACTGGAGGTCGAGCGGGCCAAAGTGGAACTGGGCTTGAACGAGGAGCAGCTGGCCAAGGTCAACGCCACCATGAAGGCCGCAGCCCCGGAGCCGTTGTCTCCCGGAGGGTCGGCGGCGGCCGGCAATGCACGCCCCAATCAGGCGGCCGCGGAGACCGAGGCGCGCGTGCTGCAACGGCTAAAGTATGCCCTTGCCAGCGTGGTCAGCGAGCAGCAGCGTAGCGCCTTTGAGGCCTGGAAGGCGCGCTTCGAAGGCGCCGCCCGCAAGCGCCGCGACGTCACCGTGTGGGTGCTGGGGCCGGCGGGCGCCATCGAGAGCCGTCAGGTGCGGCTTGGGCTCGCCGACGATGACTTTGCGGAGATTATCGGCGACGGGCTGAAAGAGGGCGACCGGGTCGTGCTCAGATCGCGTGAGGCGGGCCGGAAATGAACCTGCTGGTCCGAGGCTCGGCCATTGTTCCCGACGGGCGCGCGCCGGCGCCGCCGCTGATTGCCGTGCGCGAGGTCGATAAGGTCTATGGCTCCGGCGAGGAGGCGGTGCGCGCGCTCGATCGCGTGTCCTTCGACATCCATGAGGGTGAGCTGGTCGCGATCATGGGACCCTCCGGTTCCGGCAAGTCGACCATGATGAATCTGCTGGGCGCGCTCGATGTGCCGACCACGGGTTCGATTTCGATCAACGGCAACGACATCGGCAAGCTATCGCGTGATGCGCTGGCCGATCTCAGGAATCGAAGCATCGGCTTTGTGTTCCAGCAATTCAATCTGCTGCCCCGCACCACGGCGCTGCGGCAGGTGATGCTGCCCTTGGCCTATGCGCGGCCGCGGCCCGCCGATCCCGAGCTGCAGGCGAGGACGCGGCTCGAGCAGGTTGGGCTCGGCCACCGGCTTTGCCACCATCCCCAACAGCTGTCCGGCGGCCAGCAGCAGCGCGTGGCGATTGCGCGGGCGCTGGTGAACAATCCAGAGCTGCTGCTGGCGGATGAGCCGACGGGAGCTCTCGATAGCAAGACGTCGGCGGACATCATGGGCCTGCTGCGCGAGCTCAACGGTCAAGGCATCACCGTCGTGGTCGTAACCCACGATGCCGATGTGGCGCGCTACGCTCGCCGCCGCATCCTGTTCGGGGACGGCGCCATCGTCGAAGATGCGCGGCTTGAGGCCTGAGGGAGCCCATGACGGCGCTGGATTGTCTCAGGGCCGCGGTTGCAGCCATCGCCACGAATTTTTTGCGCACCGTGCTGACGACGCTCGGCATCATCATCGGGGTCGGATCCGTCATTGTCATGATGGCGGTCGGGGCTGGGGCTCGCTCCGAAGTCGAGCGGCAGATTGCCAACCTCGGCAGCAATTTGCTGGTGGTCAATCCCAGCGCGCGCCTGTTCGGCGGCCGCTCCAGCGGCGCCGGCTCGAACCTGCCGTTGTCAGAGGACGACGTCAAGGCCATCGAAACCAAGGTGCCCGGCGTGCAGGCGATTTCGGGGCAGTTGTGGGCCAGTGCGACCGTCGTGTTCGGCAATGCAAACTTCTGGACGCGGATCTGGGGTGTGCATGCGTCCTACCTTTTTGCGCGCAGCTGGTCGGTCGAGTCCGGCCGCGACCTTACCGAGCAGGACGTCGCCGGGGCGCGGCGGGTGGCGCTGGTCGGGCTGACGGTGGCCAAGAAGCTGTTTGGTGACAATGATCCGGTCGGCGAAGTCTTTCGGATCCGCAACGTGCCCTTCACGGTCATTGGCACGCTGACCCCCAAAGGCCAGACCAGTTTCGGCCACGATCACGACGATGCCATTTTCGTGCCGATGACGACGGCGCGCACCCAGCTGATCGGCAAGCACCCCTTGGTCCCGGATCAGGTCGGCTCGATTTCCGTCAAATTCCAGGAGGGCGCCGATCTGCTGGATGCCCAGGAGGAGATCGAGCAGGTGCTGCGGCAGAGCCGGCGCGTGCCGCCTGGGGATGACGACACCTTTGTGGTCGGCAATCCAATCGAATCCATGAAGGCGCGCACGGCGGCCCAAACCACGCTCGGCTGGTTGCTTGCTGCCACCGCGGCGATCTCGCTCATCGTCGGCGGCATTGGCATCATGAACATCATGCTGGTGTCGGTGACCGAGCGCACGCGCGAAATCGGTTTGCGCATGGCGGTCGGCGCGCGGCGCCTCGATATCATGCTGCAGTTCCTGATCGAGGCGACGACGCTGTGCGTGCTGGGCGGGCTGATCGGGGTCGTGCTGGGTGTTGCTGCGGCGTTCGTGACGGCGGGCATCGCCGAGTGGCCCATTCTCATTCCGCCGCAAACGATCCTGCTTGCGCTCGCCGCGGCGGCGGCCGTCGGCATCCTGTTTGGCTTTCTGCCGGCGCGGCGCGCGGCGCTGCTGAGCCCGATTGAGGCGCTGCGGAGTGAATAGGCGAGCCGCGTCCCCCGTGTACCCGTGGATGAGCGGGCCTTAGGCCTTCGGGCCTTCGAAGTGGGGTCCGAGGGGGCGCAAACGTACGCCGGGGCGCAGGCGCCGGTAGGGATAGTGCGCGGGATCGGCGAGGTAGCCGCCGGGCGCGATCACCACGATGACCTTGGCCGCGAGCGGTTCGAATTCGGCCCGAAAATGGCAGGTACTCTTCAGGCTCAAGATTTTCTGCTCGGCGGGCTCGACGCCCAAGTGCCGGAAGGGCGCCTGATCCAGCGCCTGCATGCGCTTGCTCGTCACGGCAATACCGATGCCGCCGACCTGCAGCAGTGCCATCGGCCCCAAATCGACGTCGCGGCCCCCCGAAACTTTGCCCGTGGTGCGCATCTTGCCCGTGCCCAGGCGGGCGACGCGGAAGGTTGCGTGGAAGGGCGTCACCCCCGCGGGCCCGGAGCGGCCGCCGAGGCCAAGCGTTATCTCTTTGCCCTCGCCGGCGTGATGCGCCGCCGCGGCGGCCTCTGCATCGCAGAGGTAGCCGACCACCGCCCCCTCGGCGCCGAGCCGGGCCAAGGTTTCGAGCACGCCGGTGGTGTCCGCCGTGGCGCCGCACCCCGGATTGTCCTGGGTGTCGCAGAGCACCACGGGTTTGCTGGCGGTTTGCGCGATCCGCATGGCTTCGCGCACGCCGTCCTCGGGCGACAGCATCGGCACGGCGAATTGCGGTTCGGCGAGCGCGATCTCGCGCGCGAGCGCATCGGCGGCGGCGTCCGCCGCCTGCTGGCTCCAGGCATGCGCAATCACGGCGGGCCCGCACCAATAAAGGTCGGAGGGCGGGAAGCCCGCAAGATAGGAAAGGTTGATAAGCTCGCCCTCGGCCACCAGCGAGCGCGCGACCACGCTTTTGGAGGGTTCTACCAGGGTGCACTGGTCGTTGAGGGGGATCAGAAACGGCAGCTTGCGCAGCGCGCGCCCCGCGGGGCGGCCGCGTTGCAGCAGGCGCGAGAGCGCGCGGGCCGCAAACTGCCCGGTCTCGAAGCGATCGACATGGGGGTAGGTGCGGTAGCCGATCAGGCTATCGCTGGCCGCGACCATCGCGGGCGTGACGTTGCTGTGATAGTCGAGGCTGATGCCGATGGGCACCTCATCCCCCACCACGGCGCGCACGCGTCGTAGCAACTCGCCCTCGCCGTCCTCGAAGGGCTCGCTGACCATGGCGCCGTGGAGATCGAGGTAGACGGCATCGACCGGCATCGCCGCGCTGAGGCGGCCGATCAATTCGCCGGCGATGCGCTCATAGGCGTCCGCCGTCACCGTGCCGCCGGCGCCGCCGCTGGTCCATAAGAGCGGCACGAGATCGTGCGCGGCCCGCATGTCGGCCAAGAACCCGGAGATTGCAAAGCTCGTGTCGCCGAGCCAGGTCAGCACGTCCTCGCCCCGCACCAGCGGGGGACGATCGCGGTGGCTCGCGAAATAGGCAAAGTCCGTCGTCTCCGCCACAAAGGAGTTGGTTTCGTGATGAAAACCGGCAACGGCGATGCGCGCCATGCGTCCTCCGTGTCTTATAAACCGCGAGATCCGTCAGCTCTCAAGCAGGCGCCGATTAGAGTGCTGCTGTTCGCAACAGGCGTGCGCGGGGGCGCTCCAGCGTTTGCCGTCCACGTTTAAAGGCGGCGAGGACCGGGGCCACGGTGGCGACGGCCTCGGCCTCATTTGTCGCATCGATGATCACGAGGTCGGCAGGATTGCCGACCTCGAGGCCGTAGTCCTTGTGATTGAGCAGCTTGGCCGAGCGGTGGGTGATCATGGCGAAGAGGTCGCTCAAACGCGCCTGATCCCCGACCTGGAGGATATTGGCGTGCAGGTTGGCCATGCGAATGAGCGAGCCGTCACCGAAGGGCGTGAACGGGTTGAGCACGTTGTTGGTCGAGATCGAGCAATTGCAGCCCTCTTGCGCGAACAGGTTGGCGTCCGCGACGCAGCGGGGCACGTTGTGGTCCATGTGCCGCGCCAGCACGAACAGATCGGTGGCCGGTAACACCGTGACGGCGACGCCGACGTCGGCCAGCCGGCGAGCAATGCTTTGCTGCTGCGCCAGCGGCAGGGCAGAGATCTTGGTGGCATGGCCCATGGCGACGCGGCCGCCTAGCCTCGTCTGCTCGGTCAAATCTGCAACAAGGTGGGTATCGAGGCTGGCGGGGTCGTGGCCGGAATCGATGTGCATGTCGATATCGACATCGAAGCGACGCGCCAGGTCGAAGATGCGGGTGATTTGGCCGGGGTGATCGACGTCATAGTTGGGCGCGGCGCCGATCACCTTGGCACCCATCTCCAGCGCCTCAATCAGAGCGGCGTCGGCGGCCGGCGCGGTCGTCAGTCCTTCCTGCGGGAACACGCAAAGTTCGAGATCGACGGCCCAGGCGTAGTCTTTGGCGAGCTGCTGCAGCGCCTCGACGCCCTTGACGCCGACCGGGGCGTCGATCTCGACGTGGGTGCGGACGCGGGTCGCCCCGTGCTTGAGGCAGCCTTCGAGCGTCGCCTTGGCACGCTCATAGATATCTTCCACCGTGAAGCTGGCCTTGACCGCCTGCACCCGGCGCATGTGATCGGGCTGGCTGCGGCTCGGCTCCGGTTGGCAGCGGTCGACGATGCGCGACTTGTCCAAGTGAATGTGGGTCTCGACCAACCCGGCACAGCACAGGCAGCCCTCGGCGTCGTAGGCCTGAGCCTCGGCCGCGAGGTGCGGCTCGATGGCGGCGATCCGCCCGTCGCGAAAGCCGATGTCGACCAGCTCCGGCCCGCCGCTGGCGTAGGCCCGTCGGGCATTGCGAATGATGAGGTCGAGCATGGTTCTGTTTCCTCAAATCCCCGTGGCATCGGCAGGCAGGCCGCACTTAGAGAGTAGAGGGCGGCCGGTTGGCGGAGCAAGGGCTATGCGTCTGCGTCGAAGGGGGAAGAAGCACAGTGATCCGCCTCCACTTTTCGGACGCGAGCCTACCCCATAACATGGGTCCCCTGGGTCGGGGTCTTCTGGGCAATGGCGGGCGGTCGTGGTCACAAGAATTGAGCTGTTGCTGCGCCGGAACCTGCCCACGGGCGTGCGCCGTCTGCTGCGGCTCGGCCGCCATGCTCTTGTCAAAGGTGAGACGTCGCCACCCCTGCCGCGGCATCTGGCGCGGGACTGCCGCTTTTCGGCCTCGCGCTACGACCTTGTTGAAGCCCTGCCGAGCGGCGGGCGTATCGCCGAGGTCGGCACCTACAAGGGCGCCTTCGCCCGGCACATCCTGGCGCGCTGCAACCCCGCTGAATTGCACCTCGTCGACCTCGATTTCTCTTTGCTCGATCCGGCGGTGGCCGCGGACCCCCGTGTCAAAAAGCACGCGGGGCAGTCCCACGAGGTGCTGGCAAACTTCCCCGATCAGCATTTCGACTGGGTCTATATCGACGCCGATCATTCCTATGCGGGCACGTCGCGCGACGCCTTTGCGGCGGCCTCGAAGGTAAAACCCGGTGGCTATCTCGTGTTCAACGACTTTGCCCATCTCGATCCCTACCTCGGCGCTTACGGCGTGCACCGCGCCGTCGTCGAGTTCGCGATTGCCAAGGATTGGCCCTTTGCCTGGTTCGCCTATGAAGGCAACGCCCTCTACGATGTGGCGCTGCAGCGACCGCTTGCCAGCGATCGCAGCTGAAATGGCGGCCAAGATCTGCGGCGAAGGGTGTGGCTCTTGCCTCAGATTTGGTTTGTTGCCGGCGGCCCTTGAGGTGTAGCGTCGGCCCCCGAGGGAAACCGAGCCTTAAAAGTCTCGGGACCGCGCGCTGGGCGATGCATGTTGGCGCGCCTAGGATTGAGGAGGACGTCCGATGCGGTTTAGGGCAACGGTGCTCGGCGCAATTGTCTGCGCCAGCGTGGGGTTCGCGACCCTTCCCGGCGTGGCGGCGGCGCAGGGTTTGTTCGCCAACCTGCCGCGCAACGAAACCCTGATCCTGGAAAATCCCGAAGGCACCATCAAGAACGCCGGCTGGTTCAACATCTGGGCCATTAACGCCGGCAGCCAATCGAACGGCCTGCAGCAGGCAGCCCTCGACACGCTCTGGTACATCGACCCCAATCGCGGCCTCGACGGGGTGTGGCAGAACTCGCTGGCCGCCGACAAGCCCCAGTACAACGCCGACTTCACGGAAATGACCGTCAAGCTGCGCCCGGGCATCTACTGGAGCGACGGGGTCGAGTTCACGGCGGCCGACGTGGTGCACACGGTCACCACCCAAATCAAGCACAAGAACATGCGCTGGAGCGCGGCGCTCGCCCTCAACGTCGACAGCGTCGAGGCGCCCGACCCCTATAGCGTCCACTTCAAGCTCAAAAAACCCAACTCCCGCTTCCATGCGCTGTTCACCGTGCGCTGGAACGCGGTGTGGATCATGCCCAAGCACGTCTTCGAAAAGGTCGAAGACCCCCTGAAGTTCGATTTCAACAAGCCGGTGTCGCTCGGGGCCTACGTGCTCCACAGCTACGACAGCGACGGCCGCTGGTACATCTGGCGCCTGCGCGAGGATTGGCAGCGCACCACGCTCGCCCGCTACGGCACGCCGGGTCCCAAATACCTCGCCTACGTCGATCCCGGTCCGCCCGACAAGCGCGTGATCGCCCAGATGAACCATGAGCTCGATGTCATTCATGACGTCGCGCCCGAGGGCATGTTCACGCTTGCCAAGCAGTCGAAAAGTTCGGTCGCCTGGTTCAAGGGCTTCCCCTATGCGCATCCGGACCCGACCTTGCCGGCGCTGATTTTCAACGGCCAGAACGAGCTCTTTAAGAACCGCGACGTGCGCTGGGCCTTGGCATTGCTGATCGACATCAAGGCCGTGTCGATGGCGTCCTATCGAGGCGCCGCGACCATTTCGGCGATCGGCGTTCCGCCCACGGGGCGGCATCCCGAGAGCTATCATGAGCCGCTGCAGGACTGGCTCGCCAACTTCGAGCTCGACACCGGCAAGCGCAAGATCAAACCCTACGATCGCGGCATCGGCCAGCAGATCGCCGAGATGTTGCGTCCCTCCATGGGCGAGCAGATCCCGAGCGACCCCAAGGCCATTGCCGCGGCCTTCGGCATGGGCTGGTGGAAGGCCGATCCTCAGGCCGCCGCAGAGCTGTTGGAAAAGGCGGGCTTCAAGAAGGTCGGCGCCAACTGGCTCACCCCCGACGGCAAACCCTTCACCGTGCGCGTCGTGGTCGAGGGCGAGGCGCGGCCGGTGATGACCCGGGCGGGCTCCATGATCGTCGAGCAGTGGCGCCGCGCCGGTATCGACGCCAAAGTTGACGTCGCCCAGGGGACGCTGGTGACGCGGCGCGCCGCCGGCGATTTCGACACCCTGATCAGCTGGAGTGTGGAGACCTGGGGTGGCCACCAGGACCTCTCCTTCTTCCTCGACAGCTGGCACTCGCAGTTCGTGGCGCCGGCGGGCACGCCGCAGCCGCCGCGCAACTGGCAGCGCTGGTCACACGCCGACCTCGACAAGGTGATCGAGGAGATCCGTAAGGTCGGTTTCGATGATCCCCGGGGGATCGAGCTCGGCCGCGAATACGTCAAAATCGCCGTGCGCGAGATGCCCACTATCCCGCTGATGTCCTACAACGTCTTCACGGTGATGGACACCACCTACTGGACTGGCTACCCGACGGCGGCCGACCCCTATACCGACCCGGTCCCCAACTGGGCCAACTCGCGCGCCATGTTCGTCAAATTGAAGCCCAAGAGTTGAGAGGCTCGTTTAGGCCCGGGGGCCGTTATCGCCGATGCGTTTTTATGCGACGTACCTGGCGCAGCGGCTCGGCCAATTCTTGCTCGTGGTCTTTATCGGCATCAATCTGACGTATCTGATCACGCACCTAACGCCGATCGATCCCGTCGAGCAGTCGATCGCCGCCGTCACCTCGTTCGGCAACACCTCGCCGGAGGCGATTGGCGCCATGCGCCAATCGCTGCGCGAGCTCTATGGTCTCAATGGGGCGCCGCACGAGCAATATCTGGCGTTCTGGCGGCGGATCGCCACCGCCGATTTTGGCCCCTCCCTGTCGGCCTTTCCGACCCCGGTGTCGACCCTGATCGCCCGTGCCCTGCCCTGGACCATCGGCCTGCTCGCAACGGCAACCTTGCTCACCTGGGTGCTCGGCAACCTGTTGGGCGGGCTTGCCGGCTATTACCAGAACAAGACGAGCCTCAAGGTCTTGGCCATCATCGCCATGGGCCTGCACCCCGTTCCCTATTACATCGTCGCCTTCGTGCTGTTGGTGATGTTCGGCTACCTGTGGCCGCTGCTCCCCATTGCCGGCGGCAAGGCCATGAACCTGGGCGATCAGCTGAGCCTGGCGGTGGTCTTGAGCATTCTCAAGCACTCGATCCTGCCGGCGCTCTCCTTGCTGCTGGTCGGGCTCGGCGGCTGGTTTCTCGGCATGCGCTCGCTCGTCTCCAACGTCGTGAGCGAGGACTACGTGGTCTATGCCGAACTCGCCGGCGTCGACCGCCGCCGCATTCTTGGCTCCTACGTCATGCGCAACGCGCTGCTGCCACAGGTCACGGGCCTCGCCCTGTCGCTGGGTGCCATCTTCAACGGCGCCATTATTACCGAGCAAGTCTTTGGCTACCCCGGCGTCGGCTCGCTGCTGGTCTCCGGCGTCTATGCCGGGGACTACGGCCTGGTGCTGGGGGTGGCGACGGTGTCGATCATCGGCGTATCAACGGCGGTATTGATCATCGATCTCCTCTATCCGCTGCTCGATCCGCGCGTGACGAGGGCCTGATCCCATGCTCGCCACGCTGCGCGACCTTTTCCTCTATAACCCCGAGTTTCGGATCGGTGCGATCCTGCTGGGCCTCATCGCCGGCATGGCGGCCCTGTCCTTGGCTTCGCCCTATGCGCCGCTCGACACTTTTGTGGTCGCGCCGGATCTGCCGCCGTCTTTCGCGCATCCCTTCGGGACCACATCGCGTGGGCAGGACGTGTTCTGGCAGCTCACCTTCGCCATCCGCAATACGCTGACCTTTGGCATTGTCGTTGCGGTCTTAAGCCGGCTGCTCTCGCTGGCGATCGGCCTGCTGGCCGGCTACAAGGGGGGCTGGGTGGACCGTGTCTTGATGGCCATCAACGACACTTTTATTGCCATTCCCCTGTTTCCGATTCTGGTCCTCTTCTACTTCGTGCTGCGCGATGCCATGTCCTGGGCCGCGCTCGCCATCATCATGGCGCTCTTGGGCTGGGCCTACGACGCGCGCCTCATTCGGGCCCTGGCGCTCAGCCTCAAAACCCGCGAGTTCACCTACACGGGGGTGTTTTCCGGCATGACCACGCGCGAGCTGCTGGTGCGCGAGCACCTGCCCTACGTGATGCCGATCGTGTTCGCCACCACCATGAACAACATGAACTGGTCGATCGGTCTCGAGGTGACGCTGTCGGTGTTGGGTTTCACCGATATCAATTCGCCGACCGTTGGCGGCATGATCTACTGGGCCAATCAGCACACCGCGCTCGTGGCCGGCGTGTGGTGGTGGATCGCCTTTCCCGTCATTTTGGTGGTAGCCCTGTTCATCGGCCTGTTCCTGCTGGCCGTGTCGATGAACGAGCATATCGATCCGCGCAGCCGGCTCCGGCGCATGGGGGCGGAGGGCGGCGCATGAGCCCGACGGTGGCCGCTAACGGGGAGACGCAGCGCCCGACCACGGAGACCCCCCGCGAACCCGTGCTTAGGGTCGATGACCTCAGGGCGTACTACCGCACGCGGCATTTTGGCGTCGGGCGGGAGGTCAAGGCGGTCGACGGCGTATCCTTCGAGGTCCGGGACAACGAGATTTATGGTCTCGCCGGGGAATCGAGTTCGGGCAAATCGACCCTGCTCAAGGCCGTCGCCGCCGCCATGCGCCCGCCACTGCAGGTGGTGGGGGGCACGGCGCGCCTGCGATTTTTGCAGGCCAAGTCGCTGCACGAGGCCTCGAGCGCCGAGCTCGCCCAGCTGCGCTGGCGCAAGCTCTCCTACATCATGCAGGGCTCCATGAGCGCGCTCAACCCCGTGCGCCGCGTGCGTCGCTCATTTGAGGATTTTGCCGCGCGGCACTTGCGAGAGACCGGCGCCGCCTTCGAAGCCAAGGTCGTTGCCCACCTTTCACAGCTTCGGTTGGACAAGAGTGTGCTCGACGCGTTTCCACACGAACTTTCCGGTGGCATGCGCCAGCGCGTCACCATTGCGCTGGCCACGATTTGTCGACCCGACCTCGTGATCGCGGACGAGCCCACCACCGCCCTTGACGTTGTGGTGCAAAAAGATGTGCTCGACATGATCCGCGACCTGCAGCGGCAGTCAGGCTCATCGCTGCTGCTGGTCACCCATGATCTCGGCGTGCACGCCTATCTGACCGACCGTCTCGCCATCATGTACGGCGGACGGCTGGTGGAGGAAGCGCCGACCGAGGCCCTGTTCGGCAACCCGCAGCACCCCTACGCCAAGCATCTGATCGCCAGCCTGCCGCGCATCGGCGAGGAGGCCCCCAAGGCCGCCCTTGCGGGCGGCCCACCCAATCTCGCCGAGCCGCCCGCGGGCTGCCGTTTTCATCCGCGCTGTCCCCTGGCAATGGAGCGGTGCCGGCGCGAGGCCCCGGTCATGACGCGGGTGGCTCCCAATCATCGCGTTGCCTGCTTTGCCGTCGCAGGGTCGGCGTGATGGCGCCGCTGCTCGAACTTGAGGGCGTGTCCAAGAGCTTCGGCGGTCTGCTGGGCCGCCGCCGTGTGACGGCCGTGCGCCATGTGAGCTTCACGCTGTCCGAGGCGAAACCCGAAGTCTTCACGCTGCTGGGGCAGTCGGGCAGCGGCAAGACCACGCTCGCCCGCATGATCCTCGGGCTCGAGACGCCGACGGCGGGAAGCCTGCGCCTTCAGGGCCAAGACCTTGCCAAGCTGCGCCGGGGTGCCGGCCGCCGGCGCTTGCTGGGCCTGGTGCAGCCGATCTTTCAGAACCCCTTCGAGGCCTTCAACCCCCTGCGCCACGTCGATCACTATTTGCTGCTGACGGCCCAGCGCTTTGGCGGCGCCGGCGCCGGCGCTGGGGCCCGGGCGGCGACGGAGGCGTCGCTGCGCCAGGTTGGCCTTTCGCTGGCCGAGGTTGCCCGCCGCTACCCTCACGAGCTCTCCGGCGGCCAACTGCAGCGGCTGGCCATTGCGCGGGCGCTGTTGGCCAAACCCAAACTGATCGTCGCCGACGAGCCCGTCTCCATGGTGGATGCGTCTTTGCGCATGGCGATCGTCAATCTGTTCAAGACCTTGCGCGACGAGTTTGCAATTTCCATCCTCTACATCACCCACGATTTGGCGACCGCCTATCTGGTCAGCGACCGCATCTCAATCATGCGGGCTGGGGAGGTGGTCGAAAGCGGCGCGGCGCGGCAGGTCCTGACCCACCCCCAACACGCCTATTCGCGTCAACTCAAGGACGCCGTCCTGGTGCCCCGCTTCACCGTGGGGCATGGCGATGGCGCCAGCGCCAAGTCTGAGCAGCGGCAGTGAGCCGGGAGAGCCAATCCATGCGGCACGCCAAAGTCCTTCTCGATCGCGACTTTGCCATCGGCGACACCGATCCCAGACTGTTCGGGGCCTTTGTTGAGCACTTGGGGCGGTGCGTTTACGGCGGCATCTACGAGCCGGGCCATCCGACCGCCGACGACAAAGGTTTCCGCGGCGACGTGCTGGCGCTGATCAGGGAACTGGGGCCGACGATTGTGCGCTATCCCGGCGGCAACTTTGTTTCCGGCTACAACTGGGAGGATGGCGTCGGCCCCCTCGAGGCACGCCCGACACGGCTAGACCTAGCCTGGTTTTCCACGGAGACCAACCGCTTCGGCACCAACGAGTTCATCGCTTGGTGTCGTGCCGCCGACGTCGAGCCCATGCTCGCCGTCAACCTCGGGACGCGCGGCGGCGATGCGGCGCGTAACCTGGTCGAATACTGCAACCATCCGGGGGGGAGCACCTACGCCGATCTGCGCCGTGTCCACGGGTTTCCGACACCGCATGGCGTAAAGTTCTGGTGCCTCGGCAACGAAATGGATGGCCCTTGGCAAATGCAGCACAAGACGGCGACCGAATACGGCCGCGTCGCCGCCGAGGCCGCCAAGATGATGCGCTGGGTCGACCCGAGCCTGCTGCTGGCCGCCTGTGGCTCGACCTCGCGCAACATGCCGACCTTCGGCCGCTGGGACGACGAGGTGCTCGAGCACACCTTTGAGCTTGTCGATTTCGTTTCGCTCCACACCTACCTCAACAACTACCGGGACGACAGTGCCGGCTTTCTGGCCGCGCCCGACCTGATGGACATGTTCATCGAGGAGGTGGTTGCCATCGCCGATGCGGTGGCGGCGCGGCGCCGGTCGCCCAAACGCCTGATGTTGAGCTTCGATGAATGGAATGTGTGGTACCGCACGCGGCGCACGCGCCAGGACCGCGTCAAGGAGGGTTGGCCGGTGGCGCCGCCGATCCTTGAGGAGATCTACACCATGCAGGATGCGCTGGCCTTCGGCGGCGCCTGCATTTCGCTGTTGAACCACGCCGATCGGGTCAAGTGTGCCTGCCTCGCCCAGCTCGTCAACGTGATCGCGCCGATCATGACGGAGACGGGCGGCGGCGCCTGGCGGCAGACCATCTTTTATCCCTTCCAGCACATGAGCCGCTACGGTCGGGGACGCGTGCTCAGGGCCCAGGTCGCCTGCGAAACCTACGCCGCCTCCTACTACGATCCCCGCGGCAGCCTCGACCAGGTCTTTCCGATTCCGGCCGCGCCCTACCTCAAGGCGGCGGCGGTAGCGACGGCGCAGGGCGGGCTCAGCTTGTTTGCGCTTAACCGCGACCTGGCGCGGCCGATGACGGTCGTGGTCGAGGCGCGCGGCTTTGAGACCCTCGCCGTCGCCGAGGCCTTGCAGCTCAGCGACGACGACCTGGGCGCGGTCAACAGCAAGGCGGCGCCCGAGCGCGTCAGGCCGGCGCCACTCGACGGTGTCGTGAGCGACGGCGGCAAAATCAGCCTCAAGCTGGCGCCGGCGTCCTGGAACCTGATTGCCTTGGCGCCCGCATTGCGTGGTGGGGCTAAGACGTGGTGATCTGAAAGCCGCCACGGATCCGCGAGCCATTGAGCAGCGCCGAACTAAGGGAGGACCCAGCATGCCGTCGCCTGACAAGGGACCAGTGCGGGGCGTGGTGCCGATCGCGCCGACGCCGTTTCGTGACAATGGCGATCTCGACCTCGACAGCCAGCGCCGGGTGTTCGACTGCATGATCGACCAGGGGGTCGACGGCATCTGCATCCTTGCCAACTACTCCGAGCAGTTTCTCATCTCCGATGCGGAGCGCAACACGCTCCTCGACCTGGCCTTGTCGCAGGTGCGCGGGCGGGTGCCGGTGATCGTCACCTGCAGCCACTTCTCAACCCGGATCGCGGCCGAGCGCGCGCGGCGGGCGGTCGCCGGCGGTGCCGACATGCTGATGTTGATGCCGCCCTACCACGGGGCGCTGCTGCGCGCCGACGAGGCGGGCACCTTTGCGCACTTTGCCAGGGTCGCGGAAGCCGCCGCCGGGCTGCCCATCATGGTGCAGGACGCCCCCCTGAGCGGGGTCACGCTGTCGGTGCCGTTCCTGGCGCGCCTCGCCCGGGACCTGCCGCAGGTCGGCTATTTCAAGATCGAGGTGCCGGGCACGGCCGCCAAGCTCCGCGCCCTCATCGCCGCGGGCGGCGAGGCGATCCGCGGACCCTTCGACGGCGAGGAAGGCATTACGCTGCTGGCCGATCTCGACGCCGGTGCCACGGGCACCATGCCAAGCGCGCTGCTGCCCGATCTCATCAAACCCGTGCTCGAGCACCACCGCGCCGCACGGCGGGCAGAGGCTACCGCCGCCTATGCGCGCATCCTGCCGCTCGTCAACTACGAGAACCGCCAGTGCGGGCTCAGGGCGACCAAGGTCGTGATGGCCGCCGGGGGCGTAATCGCCAGCGAGGCCGTACGCCATCCGCTCGAGCCGTTGCCGGCGGCGACGCGGGCCGGACTTTTGGAGCTCGTTGCCGGGCTGGAACCGATCGCGGCGCGCTGGGGCAAATGACGCGCTCAAAAGTTTCTCAACATGACCGAAACAGGGGGTCCCCTCATGACAACTGCGCACGCCATCTATCCTTCCCTCGCGGGCCGTGTCGTGTTCGTGACCGGCGGCGGCAGCGGCATTGGCGCTGCTATCGTTGCCGCCTTCGCCAGGCAAAACTCAAAGGTTGCCTTCGTCGATATCGATGAAAAAGCCGCCGCCGCTGTGCAAGCGGGTCTGGGCGACGCGCCCAGCTATTTTGAGCGCTGCGACGTGCGCGACCTGGCCGCCTTGCGCCGTGCCATACAAAACGTGCGCGAGCGCCTGGGACCCATCACCGTGCTCATCAACAATGCGGCGCGCGATGACCGCCACGCCAGCGAAGAGGTAACGCCCGAGTATTGGGACGAGCGCTTTGCCGTCAATCTCAAGCACCAGTTCTTTGCCGCGCAGGCCGTTCTGCCCGACATGAAGGCGGCGAAGTGGGGCTCGATCATCAATTTCGGCTCCTCGTCGTGGATGACGGGGCAAGGCGGCATGGTCGCCTACACGGCAGCCAAGTCCGCCGTGCTCGGGCTGACGCGGTCGCTGGCGCGCGACTTCGGCCCCTACAACATCAGAGTGAATGCGATTGCGCCGGGCTGGATCCTCACCGAACGCCAGCGCAGCCTTTGGCTCACGCCCGAAAGCAAGGCGCGCCTGATGGAGGCGCAATGTTTAAAGCGCGAGCTCAATGGCGAGGACATCGCCCGCGTGGTGTTGTTCATGGCCTCCGATGAGGCAGCCGCCATCACCAGCCAGCACTACGTCGTGGATGGCGGGCGCCTGTAAGGCGTGCGCTGCCATCCCCGTTTAGGTTTTTCCGTGCCGTGACGGTGAGGCGTTGCCCGCAACTCGCGCCCCTATCGGCGCCGCCCGTGATTTCGGCGGTGAGCCCGTGTGGGGAGCCGACTTGGAAGAAAGTGGCATTCGCATTCACGAGGCCTCCGCGGTTGTCACACCGCCGTGAGCCCGGCTAGATCGAGCGCGAGCGGACGCTTGCAGCGGCGCCGCAAAAGCGCCCGGACGCAACGCCGCATCACCTCACGTTGAAATCAAGGAACGGTGATGTCGCGTTCTTGCGATGACGTTTCGTTCTTGCGGTTATCGAATGTCCGGTTGCTTGAAGCGCAACAACGCCTGCGTATGTTGAGTGTAGTGCCAGAACACGAAAGGAAGATGATCATGAAAAAGTTGTTAGCAATGTCGCTTTTGGCGTTGTCGGTCTTTGGTTCGACGCTGGGCCCTGCGCTCGCAGCCTCGGAATCCTACGCAATCGGATCAGAGCGTGGTGCCCGGGGATGGGATGGACCGCAGGATCCTTCCGGTCCGTTCGCCCCTCCCGGCTAATGGCCGCAAATCTCTACTTGAATCTCTAGCTCAGCTAGGCACGGTGCGTTGACGATCATCACAACGCACAAAACAAGGCCCGCCCTCGCCTCGGAGAGCGGGCCCCGTCATGGCGGCGCCAACCACAGGCCGGTCGATTTGCGATCGCGGCGATGGACGACCGTGGCATGCCGTTGCTGGCCTCCGCGATGACCCCATCGCCATACCGGCCGGTGGAGCTGTGAAGAGAGCGGCGACGCAGCGGCACCTGACTGCCCGTCAGGACCGCAGGCTCCGCTCCGCTGGGGAGAGCCATAGGTATTGTCCGCGCCCAATTTTGCGAAGTCTCGCGGATTCGCCTCCGAGAGACAGTCTGTCAAGCTTAACGTTGCGTGGGCCACTTAGGGCTGCTGACGCTATGCGAGTGCCTCTATTGACATGCCTGCTCCCTTTGGTCTTGGCCTGCAGCACAGCTCAGAGCCAATCTCCCCAGGACATTGAGGCCTCGAAGTCGCCGGCACAAGAAGTCAACGCCGAGTGGTTGAAGTCGTGCTTGGCAGATTGGGACTCAGCCACGCACATGACCAAAAACGAATGGGCCATCACATGTCGCCGCCTGTCGGTGGAGCCGGCAGAGCGTGGCGAGATCTCCAACGACTTTGAACCTATCTATAAACCTCCGCGCAAGGGAACTCGTGGTTATCTTCCCGATGAGCCGTGAACCTCTTGGGTCGCGGAAAAATCGGTGATGGCGTGTTCTCCATTCCTGGATGCGATCGGCCAGCCGGCGCACGTGTCATGGTCTTCGGAACGTGCGCCATCACATGCACTGAACGCCGATCCAAACCGTTCTGCCACCGTCCTTCGCCACATGGCCAAATGACTTTCAAGTCAAGTTGCTAAGATCCGGCAAAAGCTCCGTACTCGGCTGGTGCGAGGCTTGCACGATAGAGCGGGTGCTCGTTCTTGAAGGTGAATGAGCTCATACCCTCGCCATAGTCCGGGTTGGTGTGGACTTGAGCATAATGTTCACTTCCACGTGGGCGTCGCAAACTATCAACATCGTTCATCGGAAAGGTGGAAGCGGCTGTCCATGCGAGGACGCCGTCAAAGACCCGATCGAGC
>Ga0081540_1000480_pt1 | contig 39091 bp, 32 predicted proteins | sample TabmetS2T1R1_FD_71024 | JGI IMG/M metagenome (GOLD analysis project Ga0081540, IMG submission 71024) | Tabebuia heterophylla rhizosphere microbial communities from the University of Puerto Rico - S2T1R1 | ecosystem: Host-associated > Plants > Roots > Rhizosphere ...
GCTATTCGCGATTGAGAAACAATGGATTGGCACTCTCGTGTGGCAAGTGCCGCCATTGCGAGCGAAGCGAAGCAATCCAGGGCCACTTGCTCCGTGTGAGCTGCCCTTGGATTGCTTCGCCTCCGGCTCGCAATGACGGAGAGGCCCTTTTTCCAATCCGTACCGCGCCAGATTGGGGGCGGCGTTTGGCAGAGATCTTCCGTGCAGGGCAGTTTCAAGCCGTGGCCGCCTCCCAGCCGATCTTCTCCCGCAGAAAGCCATAGCCGAGCGCGATGAACGCAGCGCGCTCGTGATTGTCCTTGCCGTAGCCGTGGCCGCCGGCTTCCGGCTCATAGAACCAGGCGTCATAGCCCAGACCTTGCAGCTTTTCCGCCATCTTGCGTGCATGGCCGGGGTGAACGCGGTCGTCGCGACGTGACGTGGCGATCAGGATCGGCGGATAGGCGCGGCCCGGCTCGGCGGCGTGATAGGCAGAGTATTTCTGCAGGAATGCCCAGTCCTCCGGTTTGTCCGGGTCGCCATATTCAGCGATCCAGCTCGCGCCCGCGAGGAGCTTGGGGTAGCGGCGCATGTCGATCAGCGGAATGGTGCAGAACAGCGCCCCGAACCGTTCGGGATAGCGGGTGAGCATGTTCGTGATGAGGATGCCCCCATTCGAGCCGCCGGTTGCGGCGATGCGCTTCGGCTGCGTGACGCCCCGCTTGACAAGATCGGCCGCAACGGCAGCAAAATCATCATGTGACAGGATTTTGCCTTCGCGCCGGCCGGCCTCGTGCCAGGGCGTGCCGAACTCACCGCCACCGCGGATATGGGCGAGGACAAAGGTGCCGCCAGGCTCCAGCCACAGCTTGCCGGTCGCGGGCGCGTAAGCCGGCTCGCGTGGCAAGCCGAAGCCGCCATAACCGGTCATCAGTACCGGCGCATTTCCGGTTTCACCGGCCGGCCCGACCTGGACATAGGGAATGCGCTCGCCATCGACCGAGATCGCCTCATGCCGGCTGACCACAAGCCCGCTGGCATCGAACACCGCGGGCGCACGCTTGAGGATCGTCGGCGCGCCGTCTTTCGGGTAGAGGCTGAAGGTCGAAGGCGTGAGCGGATCCTGGGCATTGACCAGCACATCGCCATTCGACTCGGTTTCCTCCATGTCGAGCCGCCAGGCGGAGACGACGCCGCTTTCGGGCAAGCCCTCGAAGCGGCCGCCTACCCAGCCAGAGGCTGACGGCGTGACGACATCATAGCGCGGACGAAGATTGTCCAGAATCGAGAGCAGCAGGCGCCCGCCAGCCCAGAAGAAGTCCTTGAGGGCAACACGCTCGCTTGCCTCGAACAGCACCGTTAGACGGTGCTTGCCCGCGGTAAGGTCGGCAATCTCTCCGCCAAGCATGGTATCTGCGGCATAGGTTTTGCCGTCCACAGTCCAAGGCGTGCGGGTTTTCACCACGTACCAGTCGCGGTTCCAGCCGATCCAGGCGTCGGTAGGCAGATCGAGCTGCAATTTTGGACCGCTACGATCGCCAAGCCAGACGCGCTCGTCGAAAAAGCCGAAGCGGTCGAAGTACCACACACGCTCGGTCCCGGCGGTGTGGTCGACGACGCCCCCGGTCGCCATGCTCTCCTTATCGATCTCGAACAGAACCGGAGCCGCCAGAGGATCCGCACCGCGACGCCAGAGGCGAACGGTCCGGGCATAGCCTGAGCGGGTCTGCATGGCCTCGCCGCCATAGGCGCTGGACAGGAGGAGCGTGTCGGCATCCAGCCAGGCAATACCGCCTTTCGCCTCGGGCAGATAAAAGCCACCTTCGACGAAGGCTTTCCCCGTCATGTCGAATTCGCGCAGCACACAGGCATCGCTCCCGCCGCGCGACAGCCGCAATATCGCGCGTTCATGGCCAGGTGCGAGCGTGGTTGCGCCCTGCCAGACCCAATCCTCGCCCTCTGCGCTTGCCAGCGCGTCGCCATCAAGCAACAGCTCCCAGTCCGATGTGTCCTTCATGAATTCGGCGAGGGTCGTGCGCCGCCAGATGCCGCGCTTATGCTCAGCATCCTGCCAGAAATTGTAAATCCGCGCGGCGCGGCGGCTGACATATGGGATATTGTCGGGGCGGTCGAAGATCGCCGCCAGCGTGGCGGTATCGGCCTTGAAGCGTGGCCCGCCAAAGCGCGCCAGCGTCTTCGCATTCTGCTCGGCGACCCATGCCAGGGGCGCCGAGCCCTCGACCTCCTCGAGCCAGATATGCGGGTCGTCGTCAGGAGCGCCAAGCGTCGGGCGCGGATCAAAAGCCGGCATGGTGCCTCTCATGGCGATATGGCGATGAGCGGCTGATATGGGGGCGCGGCGCGTCTCACCCAAGCCTTGGCTGAAGGATTAGCGCAGGATCACATCGTCGATGTTGCCGGCGCGAAGCTGCACCGTCGCGTCGTCGTATCCCGAACCCAGTCGACTAAATATCAGCCGCTCTGGCCTCGCCGGAGAAGCGGCTGTTCGATGCTGCGCTCCTCCTCGGCTTCATCCGTCTCGGCGAGGGGGGCCTCGTCGGCCTGCGCACTGTCCTCTTCCTCGGCGGCGCCCTCCTCCAGCGGATCTTCATCCGGTGCGAGGATCGGTGAATCATGCGGCTCGGGAATGGTGAAACCAGGCGGCAGGTTGCTGTCGAGGAGACCGGCGCCTTTCAGCTCGGCAAGGCCGGGCAGATCTTTCACGCCGTCGAGACCGAAATGCTCCAGGAAGGTGTCGGTGGTGCCGTAGGTCACGGGACGACCCGGCGCCCGGCGGCGACCACGCATACGTACCCAGCCCATCTCCATCAAGACGTCCAGCGTCCCCTTGGAGGTGGAGACACCGCGGATTTCCTCGATCTCGGCGCGCGTCACCGGCTGGTGATAGGCGATGATGGCCAGCGTTTCGAGCGCGGCGCGCGAAAGCTTCCTCGGCTCGACCGAATAACGCTCCAGAATAAAACTCAGATCCGGCGCAGTGCGGAACGCCCATTTGCCGGCGACACGCATTAGGTTGACGCCACGCCCGGCATAAAGGTTCTGCAGCTCTTCAAGCAGCGCGCCGATATCGTCCTTCGCTGTGAAGAACTCGACGAGCTTGGCCTCATCCAGTGGCTCAGCGGCGGCAAACAGCACAGCCTCGAGAATGCGAAGTTTTTCCCAGCGCTCGGCCGAGGGCAGGCGCGCCACATTCGCCGCGAGGCTCTGCATGGGCGGCGCCTCGCGGGCGGGGAAAGGCAGGCGTCCCTGCGGATTGTTGCTCATATCATCGTCCGACATTGAATGATCCTGTACGCCTTTACATGTGCAAGCGCTCGCGAGGCTTTCAGCTCCCCATGAAGGGCTCCGCCATAGCCTTCTGCTCCGGCGGCGGCTCCTTCAGCCACCTGATGTAGAGAGGAGCGAAAGGCCGCGCCTGCCGCAATTCGGTAAAACCCTCTCGGGTGAGCTCCAGCGTCGCGCCGAAGCTCGAAGCCAGCGCTGTCCTGCTGATAGCGGGGTCAAGCAGGAATTCTGCAAGATAGCCTTCCAGCACGATCCAGTCCGCCTGGGCGCCGACCAGCCGCTCCAGGAGCTCGCGAGCCTCTTTGACCGACCAGACCTCGCGCCCGCCCCATTTGACGGGCGCCATGACCGTGTTCTTACGGCGCTGATCGGCATAGGCCTTTAGCAGATCGTAGATGCTTGCCCAATAGTCGCTCTTGCGGATGGTACGCATGCCCTCAGGCAGGCCGCGAGCGAAGAAATCGAAGCCGAGCCGCTTGCTGTTAAACAGTGAGGCGGCTGCCTCGCGCATGGCCTCCAGGCGCTTCAGCCGGAACGCGAGATGAAGCGCCATCTCCTCGCCGTCGACATCGCCCTCCTCCTTGGCCTCAGCCGGCAGCAGGAGCTTTGACTTGAGGAAAGCGAGCCATGCCGCCATCACCAGATAGTCGGCGGCGATCTCCAGCCGCAGCGCCCGCGCCTCGGCGATATAGGCGAGGTACTGGTCGGCAAGCGCGAGGATCGAGAGCTTGGCGAGGTCGATTTTCTGGGCGCGTGCAAGATGCAGCAGCAGGTCGAGCGGGCCCTCGAAGCCGTCGAGCGTAACCACCATGCGCTCGGAAGGCGCGATATCGTCAAAGGTGACGACATTGTCGAACGGATTACGCGCGGCCAAGGGCTCATCGCCCTCCCGCGCCTCACCTCGTTCGCCGGCCGTATCCTCCGCGCTCATGCCTTCGCCTGGGAAACCCTGTTAAAATCTTGTGGATCATGGCTGATTCACGCCGATTCAGCCAGCCCTTCGGCGAGGAGCGCCATAGCTCGATCCTCGTCAAAAGGTTGGGGCTCGGCGAACCGCTTGCAAGCGGCATCGAAACGCCGGGCGGCATCGCCCTCAAGTTCCGGCGATACGGATGTAACGGCTTCCATTTCGGCGAATTTACCGCTGCAGTGAAGCACCACATCACAGCCCGCGCCCAGCACAGCGCGAGCGCGATCCTCCACCAGGCCAGTCAGCGCGTTCATGCCGATGTCATCGCACATGAGCAGGCCGTCAAAGCCGATAGCGGTGCGGATCACATCGCCGATGATCGTCGGTGAGGCGCTGGCTGGCAGTGAGGGATCGATCTCGGGGATCAGTATGTGGGCGGTCATGCCCAGTGGCATATCGGCGAGGGCCCGGAAGGGCGGGAAATCCGTTTGCTCCAGCTCGGCGCGGCTGGCCTCGATAACCGGCAGGCCGTGATGACTGTCGGTGCGTGCGCGGCCGTGGCCCGGCATATGCTTGATGACCGGCAATATGCCGCCTTCCAGATACCCTTCCGCGACTGCCGCACCGAGCGCAACCACCTGCTCGGGCGTCATACCATAGGCGCGGCCGCCGATGACATCATGTGCACCGGCGACTGGCACATCGAGAACAGGGGCGCAGTTCACGCTGATGCCGAGCGCCGCAAGATCACGGGCGATCATCCGCGCGCCGAGACGGGCAGCTTCAACGGCCTGCGCGGGGTTGCTCTCATAAAGCTGGGCGAAGAAGCGGCCGGACGGATAGCGCCGCCAGTTCGGCGGCACGAGGCGTTGCACGCGCCCACCCTCCTGGTCGATGAGAACCAGTGGCCGATCGCTGCCGACCGCCTCACGAAAATCGCCGACAAGCGCACGGATCTGCTCGGCGCTATCACAATTGCGCCGGAACAGGATCAGCCCACAGGGCCGCGCATCACGAAAGAAGCGCTTCTCGTTGTCGGTGAGACGGGCGCCTTCGCACCCGCTGATGAATGCCCGAAAGCTCTCGGCCATTGTATGATCTGACGGATAGCGCGGACTATTCCTTCCGGCTGAAGCAGCCCTTCATGCCCGCGGTCTTCAGATCCTCGCAGAGCTTGTCCGCTTCGGCCTTGTTGGCCATCGGCCCGACGAGGAGGCGATACCAGACGCCCTTCTCGCCGAGGTCAACCTTGCGCACCGATGGCGAGTGATTTCCGAGCACGCCCGAATATTTCTGCTGCAGATCGGCAAAAGCTGCCATCGCCGCCGCCTGATCATTGCGGGCAGCAATCTGCACGAACATGCCGGCCTCCCCAGCGGTCGTAGCGGCAGCGGCTGGCGCAGGAGTGGGGGCCTGTGCCGGGGTTGCTGCTGCGAGTTGCTGGCCACGCGCGGGAGCCGCCTGCGACGGAGCAGCGGGCGCCTCGCGGGCTACGACGCCTTTCGGCGCACCACCGGCGAGCGTGGTATCCCCGTCGGCAGGTGCCTGCCGACGCTGAACGCGCGACGAGTCAACGCTACCGTCGGGACGGAAGATCTCGGTCTTCACCGGCCGAGGCGTGTCGAGAGTGCTCGCGGCATTAGCGGATGCGGGTGGCTGGTCGTCCGGCTTCTTGGCATCACGGAGGGCGTTCTGAATGCGCTCTTCCAGCGTGCCGCTGGAGCTGGTTGTCACCACTCCGGGGAGATCGGTGGCAGGTGTCTGCTCGTCGCGGGCCGCCACGCGCGTTGGCTCATTGCCCCCGCCATCATTGAGGCGGTCGTAGATCAGCTTGCTGCCGCCCGGGAACTCGCGGCCGCCCGGATCGCTCGGCTTCTCTTTGATGGGCCGGGTATCGGCGGTCATGATGGGCGGCTCGCCGGCCTCGCTCCCACCTACCCGCGATTTGTACAGATAGGCAAGACCGCCGCCCGTCACGACCGCGCCGACCAGAACGGCAGCCATCAGCTTCTTGCTGCCGCCCTTCTTCGGCTCGGCGTAATCGTCATCGCCGTCGAACTCGTCTTCGTCGGCAAAATAGTCAGCGTCCAGATCTTCCTCCGCGCCGATCTTGGCGTTGGGGAAGGGGCGGACCGACTCCGGTGCCGGCTGCTGATCAAAATTGTCCCAGCGGTAATCACCGCCGCCGGCTTGAGGCGCGTGGCGCTCCTCCGGCTGATAGTCGTCGGCAGAAAACTCGTTCGCCCGATAACGCGGCGCGGTGGGAACAGGTTGTGGCATGGGAGGCGCCCTCTCAGGTTCCGGATCGGCTGCGAAGAAACGGTCATGTACCGATTGCGCATCCGGCGCCGTCGGGTCGTCATGGGGCTGATAATAGCTGGGAGCGGCAAATTGATTGGCAGGCGGCTCCTGATAGCCGTCAGCGGGCCATCCCCCATCGAAATCACGCCGCCCGGTGTCGTAGGGGTCGCTTGCCCCGTTATGGTAGGGGTCATGAACTTGCGGACGGCCCCGGTCTGCCGCGCTGGGGGGGATCGGCGGCTCGGCACGGAATTGCGGCTCCGACTGTGGCCAATCCTGGCGCTCGGCTGAACGCCCTCCGCGCTTCTCGCTGTTAGCATAGGCTTCGGGTCGATAGGCGGAGAAAGAAGGTTGCTGCTGCCTGCCCTGCCCTGCCGGGCGCTCCTGGAAATCCCTTCCGTCAGCCCCGTTTACGAAGGAGGGATATTGATCATCTTGTCTGGACTGACGGGAGCCGTTTCGCGACTCCTGCCGCGCTGGCTGCCTCGGGTCGCCACCCCGCCGCTCAGCGGCCGGATCATGCGAGCCGGGCTGTCCGCGCCGGAACCCGTTCGGGTCGTCAGTGAATGCCATGTGCAACAGTTCCTTCGCCTTGACCCCCACTTGGTCCAAGCGGAGCTCAGATTCAGCGCATCTCGAATGCTGGCTTAACGCCGAGAATTTGCAGCCCGGACCGGATCACCTGGCCCACAGCTACAACAAGCCCCACCCGCGCCTTCGTAAGCTCTTGATCACTTTCGACAATGAACCGTAATTGTGGCAACTCTTTGCCCCGGCTCCACAACCCATGGAACTCGCTTGCGAGATCATACAAGTAAAAAGCAATACGATGGGGTTCGTGCGCGAGAGCAGAAGACTCAACCAGACGTGGATAATGCGCCAAGCGCTTCACGACAGCAAGTTCTGCTTCGTCACACAGCAAGCCGAATTGGGCACCGGCGAGATGTTTTCCACTTATTTTCAGCTTGGGCATCTGTTCTTGGACATTGCGCAGCACCGAATAGGTACGGGCATGCGCATACTGTACGTAAAACACCGGATTGTCACGTGACTGTTCGACCACTTTGGCGAAGTCGAAGTCGAGCGTTGCATCGTTCTTGCGGTACAGCATCATGAAGCGGACCGAATCAGGCCCGACCTCGTCTACCACCTCGCGCAGGGTCACGAAGGAACCGGAACGCTTCGACATCTTGACCGGCTCGCCGGCCCGGAACAGCCGGACCAGCTGGCACAGCTTCACATCGAGCTCACCCTTTTCCGCGCTCAGCGCCGCGACGGCGGCTTTCATCCGCTTTACATAGCCGCCGTGATCAGCGCCCCAGACGTCGATCATCCTGGCGAAGCCACGCTGGAGCTTCGAGCGGTGATAGGCCATGTCCGAGGCGAAATAGGTGTATGAGCCGTCCGACTTGATCAGCGCACGGTCGATGTCATCGCCAAAGGCGGTCGCGCGGAACAGGGTCTGCTCGCGGTCTTCCCAATCATCGGGCAACTTGCCCTTCGGCGGTGGCAGCCGGCCCTCATAGACGAGATCGCGGCCCCGCAGCTCCGCGATGGTTGCCGCCACGGCATTCTCCGCCCCCTCGATCAGCGAACGCTCCGAGAAGAACACATCATGATGGATGCCGAGCACGTGGAGGTCCTCGCGAATGCTATCCATCATCATGGCCACGGCCCTGCTGCGCACCTTGGGCAGCCATTCCCTCTCGGGCAGATTGTGGAGCCGGTTGCCATATTCGGCGGCCAGCGCCTCACCGACTGCCTTGAGGTAGTCGCCTGGATAGAAGCCCTCGGGGATAGCGCCGATATCCTCGCCCAAGGCCTCGCGATAGCGCAGGAAGGCCGAGCGGGCGAGCACATCGACCTGTGCGCCGGCATCATTGATGTAATATTCCCGCGTCACGTCATAACCGGCCGCGGCGAGCAGATTGGAAAGCGCATCGCCAAACACGGCGCCGCGACAATGACCGACATGCATCGGCCCGGTTGGATTGGCCGAAACATATTCGACGTTGATCGGTTCGCCGCCGCCAAGCTTCGACGGCCCATAAGCATCGCCCGCCTTGAGTATGGCTTTGAGAAGCTTCGGCCAGAAGTCCTTGCTGAGCGTCAGATTGATGAAACCGGGGCCGGCGATTTCTGCCTTGGCGACATCGGGAAGCGCAGCGAAATATTCGACAAAATGCCCAGCTAGCTCGCGAGGGGCGAGCTTTGCTTCCTTGGCCAGCACCATGGCCGCATTGATCGCAATATCGCCATGGCTCGGATCGCGTGGCGGCTCGACGGTCAGGCTGGCGCTCACCTCTGCGGGCAGCACACCTGACTTCTGCAGGGCCTTAACCCCCCGGCGCAGATGGGCTTCAAAATCGGCAAAAAGGTTCATCAAGTTGTCCGGGGGTGGGCATTCGCTGGCTTATCGGCTAGCGCAATCTGGGCGTATCGTCAAACAGACCGCGGTGGGTGTCCAGCGCCAGGCGGTCGGTCATGCCAGCGACGAAATCGCCGATCACCCGCTCTTTCTCACCCTCAGCGGCGGCTTTGCGCCAGCTCTCGGGAAGCTTTTCCGGATAGCTGAGGAAATAGCCGTAGAGATCGCGCACGATCTTCTGTGCGCCTTCCATGATCTCCTTGATGCGCGGGTGCAGATAAAATTCCTCAAAGAGGAAGGCGCGCAGCTCCGAAAGCTCACGCGTCAGTCCTTCCGAGAATGCGGCGACCGGGAAGCCAGCGCAGCGGATATCCTCAGGCGATTGTGGCTGTAGGCTGCGCAAACGGGCGCTGGTCTCTCGTACCAGATCCTGCACCATGTCGCTGATCAGCCTGCGGTTGACCTCATAGATCAGGCTGCCGTCGGACAAGGCTCCATGACGGCCCTCGACCACGGCGATGTAGCGCGCAACCAGTGGCACCTCGCGGATTTTCACAAGGGGGACGAGGCCTGCCCGCATGCCGTCGTCGAGGTCATGATTGTTATAGGCGATGTCGTCGGCAAGGGCCGCGATCTGCGCTTCGAGCGAGGCATAGGTGTAGAGCGACAGAGGATGCAGCGCATTGTAGTTGAGAATGGCGCGCGGCACCCCCTTGGCCTGATAGCGCGGCGTCGGCACTCCCATCTCATCGAGCAGCGGACCGTTATGCTTAACGAGACCTTCAAGCGTCTCCCAGGCGAGGTTCAGGCCGTCAAATGAGGCATAGCGGCTCTCCAGGCGGGTGACGATGCGCAGGCTCTGGGCGTTGTGGTCGAAGCCGCCATTGCCTTCCAGCACCGCATCGAGCGCCTCCTCGCCGGCATGGCCGAAGGGGGTATGGCCGAGATCATGGGCAAGGGCGATGGCCTCGGCCAGATCCTCGTCCAGCCAAATCGCACGGGCGACGGTGCGTGCGATCTGCGCCACCTCCAGACTGTGGGTAAGCCGGGTGCGGTAGTGATCGCCCTCGTGATAGACGAAGACCTGCGTTTTGTAAGTCAGGCGCCGGAAAGCCGATGAATGGATGATCCGATCGCGGTCACGCTGATAAAGCGTCCGCAGCGGACAGGCCGGCTCATCGTAGAGGCGACCGCGGCTTGCCGCTGGTGAGCAGCCATAGACTGCTACGGGCCGCTCCGCAAAACCCTGAAGGAGCGTCATGCGCTATTATCCTTCGCGTTAGGATGCCACCCCCCATCCCATTGGCGAGTAATTGACAAAAAGCTCTAACTTCCTACTTGCATAATGGTTATCTTCAGTGTGGGCTAGTCTAACCGATTCGACAGTGGCAAAAATGGCCGTTCAGCTGACAGACCGCGCCGCAAGGCGCATCTTCGAAATCGTCTCCCACGAGACTGCAGTCAAGATGCTCCGGGTGAGCGTCAAGGCCGGGGGATGCTCAGGCTTCCAATATGCTTTCGACCTGGTCGATGATCGCGAAAGTGGTGATTACGTTATCGAAAAGGAAGGTGCCGTCGTGCTGATCGACGACATGTCCTTCCCTCACCTCAACGGCTCCGAGATCGACTTCGTCGACGACCTGATCGGCGCCTCCTTCAAGATCAACAATCCCAATGCCACGTCGTCCTGCGGCTGCGGCACCTCGTTTTCGGTCTAGCTCCGCTCATCAGCGGTGCACCATAATGACGCCGTGACGCGGCAGCTCAATGCATGGTCGGAATGACGAAGCTGGCGCCATCCTTAATCCCTGAGGGCCACCGCGAGGTGACGGTCTTGGTCCGCGTGTAAAAGCGCACCGAATCCGGCCCGTGCTGGTTGAGGTCGCCGAATACCGAGCGCTTCCAGCCGCCGAAGGTGTAATAAGCGAGCGGCACGGGGATCGGCACGTTCACACCCACCATGCCGATCTCGCATTTGGCGGCGAAATCACGGGCGGCATCGCCGTCGCGGGTAAAGATAGCGACACCATTGCCGTATTCATGGTCATTGACGAGCTTGAGGGCTTCGTCATAGCCGCCGGCCCGCACCACCGAAAGCACAGGGCCGAAAATCTCCTCTTTGTAGATGCGCATGTCCTTGGTGACTTGGTCGAACAGGCAGCCGCCCATATAGAAGCCGTCCTCATAGCCCTGCATTTTGAAGGAACGGCCATCGACGACGAGCTTGGCGCCTTCCTGGATGCCGATCTCGACATAGTTGCGGACTTTCTCGAGCGCCTGCCGGGTCACCAGCGGGCCGAAATCGGCGCTCGCGTCGGTCGAAAGCCCGATCTTCAGTGACTCGACGCGTGGCACCAGGCGTTCCATCAGCGCGTCCGCCGCCTGCTCGCCGACCGGTACCGCGACCGAGACCGCCATGCAACGCTCGCCTGCCGAGCCATAGCCCGCCCCGATCAGTGCGTCGACGGCCTGATTCATGTCCGCGTCGGGCATGACGACCATGTGGTTCTTGGCACCGCCAAAGCATTGCACGCGCTTGCCATTCGCACAGCCGCGCGAATAGACATATTCGGCGATTGGGGTAGAGCCGACAAAGCCCACGGCCTTGATGTCGGGATCATCGAGGATGGCGTCGACCGCCTCCTTGTCACCGTTGACGACATTGAGGATGCCGGCCGGCAATCCGGCCTCCATGAACAGCTCTGCGAGCATCAGCGGGACGCCCGGGTCGCGCTCCGAAGGTTTGAGAATGAAGGCGTTGCCGCAGGCGATGGCCGGCGCAGCCTTCCAAAGCGGGATCATCGCCGGGAAATTGAACGGAGTAATGCCGGCAACGACACCCAAGGGCTGGCGCATGGAATAGATGTCGATGCCCGGCCCCGCGCCTTCGGTATATTCGCCCTTCATGAGATGCGAAATGCCGATCGCGAACTCCACAACCTCGATCCCACGCTGGATGTCGCCCTTGGCGTCGAGCACGGTCTTGCCATGTTCGCGGGCAAGCGTATCGGCAAGCTTCTCATTGTCGCGCGCGGCAAGCTGGAGGAACGTCATCAGCACGCGAGCACGCCGCTGCGGATTGGTCGCGGCCCAGGCCGGCTGAGCGGCCTTGGCATTCTCGACAGCCGCACGCATTTCCGCCTTCGAGGCCAGCGGGATTTTTGAGATGACCTCGCCGGTCATCGGCTGATAGCCGTGGGCGAAGCGGCCCGACGTGCCCTTGACATGCTTGCCCCCGATGAAATGCGTGAGTTCGGCGACCATGGCGTCTCTCTCCTAAAATGCTGCCTGTTGATAATAGAGCAGAGGCGCGTTCGCCCCCGTCAAATGTTCGGTTGTTTTCAACTCCGTTGCATGGGGGTAGGCGGTCAGCCTCCCCCGGGCGCCGGTCCGCCATCCAGGGACAGGATGATGCCGGAAAAATCCTTGCCGCCGTGACCTTCGCGGACGAAGTCCTCATAGATCTTGGCGGCATGGCCGCCGAGCGGCGTCCTGGCGCCGGTCGCCTGGGCCGCCTCCTGCGCAAGGCGCAGGTCCTTCAGCATGAGGCTGGCGGCAAAGCCAGGATTGTAGTCGTTATCGGCGGGTGTGCGCGGCCCAATACCGGGCACCGGGCAATAGGTGTTGATCGACCAGCAGGAGCCCGAAGAGGTCGAGACCACATCGAACATCGCCTGACGGCTGAGGCCCATATGATCGGCGAGCGCGAAGGCCTCGCACACGCCGATCATCGAAATCCCTAGCACCATGTTGTTGCAGATCTTGGCCGCCTGTCCGGAGCCGGCCGGCCCGCAGCGGACGATCTTCTGGCCCATGGCTGCGAGGATCGGCCCGGCCGCGTCGAGCGCCTCCTCCTCGCCGCCGCACATGAAAGTCAGTGTGCCATTGGTCGCGCCGCCCACCCCGCCGGAGACCGGGGCATCGACCGGGCGCAGGCCTCTTGCCGCCGCGAGCCGGTGCAGTGTGCGCGCGCTGTCGAGATCGATGGTCGAACAGTCGATCGCAACCGCGCTTGGCGCGAGACCGTCGACGAGAGCCTCCCAGACTTCGCGTGCGCTTGCGCCGTCGGGCAGCATGGTGACGAGCACGTCGGCTCCCAAGGCGGCTTCCCGCGCTGAGCCCACAACAGGCAGGCCGGCGGCCGCTGCGGCGGCGCGGGCGCCCTCAAAGCTGTCGTAGCACCGCAGATGATAGCCGGCATTGGCGAGGTTGGTGGCCATGGGCCGCCCCATATTGCCCAGGCCAATGAAAGCGATGTTCATAGCGTTATTCCTCCAAGGCGGCGGGTGCTTCGCATGGCGCCATTATTTCAAGTGAATATAAGCGTGGAAGCCTGCGAAAAGAAATGCGCCCGCGCGGGGAATGCGGATTGCGCACGGGTGCTACGGATGTCCGGGAATTTTCGCTTCAGGAAATCACGACAGAGGCGCCCCTAAGTGTGCGCCATATCTTCCGTTTTCCTGGTCTTTGCAGGGGGCTCCGCCGGCACACCGCCGAAGCTTTCCTCCAGATCCTCCGGCGCCTCCTCACTCACGGGCTTGTCCTTGCGTGCGGTGAGGTGCATGTCGCGGAGCAATTGCCGCATAACGTCACGCAGCCGGCGCGAATGCGAGGGCGGCTCGACGTTGCGGCGCAGGCGCGCCCCGGCGGGCCCGCCGACCAGCTGCAGGGTGCGGCGGTGGAAGGCCTCGAGGCCCGGGCGATGGCCGATGGAGACGATCGAGGTGTCGGGAAGTTCATCATCGAAAATGCTCATCACGCGCTGCTGGTTCTCTTCGTCGAGCGCGGCGGTCGCTTCGTCGAGGAACACCCAGCGCGGCTGGTGCAAGAGCACGCGAGCGAAGGCGAGCCGCTGCTGCTGGCCGAGCGACATCAGCCGGTCCCAGCGGTCGTCGTCATCAAGCCGGTTGACGAATTCGGGCAGGCCAACACGGATCAGCGCGCCTCTGACCTGCTGATCGGTGAATTTCTTGATATGCTCCGGATAGGTGACGGCCTGACGGAGCGTGCCCAGCGGCATATAGGGCTTTTGCGGCAGGAACATCATCTGCTCGCGCGGCGGCAGATAGATCGTGCCCGTGCCCCAGGGCCAGAGGCCACCGATGGCGCGCAGGAGCGTACTCTTGCCGGTGCCCGATTCACCAACCACCAGGACGCGCTCGCCCGGCTCGATGTCGGTGGTCGCCTCTGAAATCACGACGCCGCCATCGGCCAGCCACACGCTCACGCGCTCGAAGACCAGATGGCCTTCGGGGTGCGGCTTGAGCGTAATGCTTGGCTCCTCTTGCCGCTCATCGACGATGAGAAGCGCATCATGGAAGGCAGTCACACGATGCAGCGCGGCGCGCCAGTCGGCAGCACGCGGAAAGTTGTCGACGAACCATTTCAGCGACTGCTGCACCTGATTGAAAGCGCCGACCACCATCATCAGCCCGCCAAGGGTCAGGGTGCCGTGCAGATAGCCGGGGAGTGCGACCAGAATCGGCACCACAATCGCGAGCCAGCCATAACCGGAGGTGATCCACACCAGTTGCGACAGGGCGACGGACATCCGCCGGGCAACGCTGATCACCTGATCGACATAGCGGTTGGTGATGCGTCGCTCGTCTTTCTCGCCGGCATAAAGGGCTATGGCCTCGGCGCTCTCGCTGACGCGCACCAGTGAGAAGCGCAAATCCGCCTCGCGGGCATAACGCTCCGCATTCAGCCCGATCAGCGGGCGGCCCACCAGCCAGGTCAGCCAGGAGCCGAGCGCGGCATAGCCGAGTGCCGCCCAAACCATATAACCGGGGATGGCGACGACGATGCCGAGCGAGGTGAAGGTGATGTTCTGCGACATGCCCCACAACACGCCGATGAAGCTGACCAAGAGCATGGCCGCCTGCAGAAAGCCTATGCCGAGATCGGCCGACATCTCGGAGAGATTGCGCGTATCCTCCTGGATGCGCTGGTCCGGGTTGACGCCCAGTTCTTCGCTGATGCCCAGGCGATACGCCCGCCCGGCTGGGAACCATAGGTCAAGGAGATGATGGGTGAGCCATTCGCGCAGCCGCACTTTCAGCATTTCATGCAGCCAGGTCTGCGACACCACGATAAGAAGCAGGATAGCGACAATGCCAAGGAAAATGAGCAACTGCTCGCCGATGAGGCCGAGATCCTTCTTCTCGATGGCATCGAAGAAGGAGCGCTGCCAGCGATTCAAATAAATCTGGCCGACAATATTGCAGAGCAGGACGGCGATCACCCCGCTGATCAGGGTGAGCACCTTCCATTTGCGCGGACTCTTCAGAAGGTGCGAGATGAGCTCGATCACCTCGCCGGTGACCGAGCTGTCCTCGAATGGCTCGGGACGCTCTTCTTCCCGAACGATGGGAGGCTTGGCAATACGGGCAGATTTGCCGCTCTGCCGTACCTCGTTCTCGCTCGTGTTTACTTTGTCTGCAGTATCCATGCTCAGGCTCACCAGGCAAGCTCATCGCACCTTGCGGTGCTTGCTTGCAGTTCATAAGGCCGGCATAGGCCTTGGTTGGGGCACTCCCACTTGCACGAGATTGGCGAACACGCCGCCAAGATTGACGAGATCTTGATACCGCCCGGTCTCCACAATTCTTCCGCTGCGGAAAACGAGGATTCGGTCGGCGTTCGCAATAGTGGAAAGACGATGGGCGATGATGAAAGTGGTGCGCCCGGCGCGCACCGCGTCGAATGCGCGTTGGATGCGCGCTTCAGTCTCATTATCCAGCGCGCTGGTTGCCTCGTCGAGAATAAGGATCGGGGCATTCTTTAATATAGCACGTGCAATGCCGATGCGCTGCCTCTCTCCACCGGAAAGTGCCGAGCCTCGTTCTCCGATAACGAAACTGTAGCTTCCGGGTTTCGCCATAATGAAATCATGGGCTTCTGCCATGCGCGCCGCCGCCTCGACCTCCTCACGGCTCGCGTCCAGCCGGCCGATATGAATGTTTTCATAGATCGAGCGGTTGAAGAGCCCGACTTCCTGGAACACCACGGCGATAGAGTGGCGGAGCGATGTCAGCGTGACATCGCGGATATCGATCCCGTCAACCGTGATGCGGCCTTCATCGGGGTCGCGCAGACGCTGCAGCAGGGCAAGCGTTGTGGTCTTCCCGGAGCCTGTAGCGCCTACCAGCGCAACGGTTTCGCCCGGCGCCGCATGAAAATCCAGATCGAACACTCCGACATTCGACAGACCGAAGCGGAAAGTGACATTCTCATAGGCTACGGCGCCTTTCACATCCGTTAATGTAGTCGCGCTGGGCCTTTCGACAATATTACCGGTCGCATCCAGTAGATCATAGAAAGCATTGAGTGTCGGCACACGCGGGAAAAGGTTGGCAATGAAGCCAGAGAGCTGATCGAGTTTACCGATGAGCAGATTGGCAAAACCGACAAAGCTGACAATCTCACCAACAGTAATCTCGCCCTTACTGGCCAGCAGCGCCCCGACCGCGAATACTGCCACCATGCTGATGGTCGCCGCGGCCCGGGTGAACACCGTCAGCATCGCCCACCAGGTCAGCACCGGATATTGCGCCGACAAGAGCTGCTGCATCAGCTCGCGCAATGCCACCTGCTCATCGCGCAGCCTTGCATAGCTCTGCACCACCGAGACATTGCCGATCACGTCGCCGACGCGACCGAACACATCCTGATGATAGCGCTCGACGCTCGACTGGCCAGTCTCCGTACGCCTGACCACCATCAGGTTGACGGTGCTGTAGATCGCAGCGAGCACGATCAGGATGAGCGTCAGCCGGTAGTCGATGGCGATAGCAGTCGGAATCAGCAGGATGATGCTGACCAGCGCGGCGAGGTGCTCGCGCAAGAAGGTGAGCCACAACGCGAATAGAGCATCTGTGCCGGCAAGCATGGTGCGCACGACTCGCCCTGCCCCACGCTCGGCGTGATAGCTGATCGGCAGGGTGATGGCACGATCGAACGCCGCGCTCATGGCCGCAAGACGCTGCCGGTGTGCCAGCCGGTCGGCCCAGACCGCAAGAAAGACGCTGGCGAGTACGCTCAGAAAGCCGAGAATTGCCCAGATGCCAATCAGCGGAAACGCCTCATAGCCGCGGGCGAGGGCGTCGACCACGCGGCCGAACAGCACGGGTTCGGCGAGCTGCAGCACCGCAACGCCGACATTGGCGGCGACCAGGACGATGGTCAGCCACCGCTCCGATCGCAGCATGGCCAAGGCGCGCCAATAGGCTTGAAACATAGCCTTCATCTCAGGAGCGATCCGCGTTTCCCTGCAGCTCTCAACGCTCGATTGCTTTCATCAATATCAGCTTAACGGCAGCCCGCTCGCTTGGGATGCGCGAAGTGAACATCTCACGGCAAGAGCGGTTGCAGCTCCATTGCAGCGGCCGGCCTTTTTTGCGGGTGAGCGCGGCTTCCCTGTAACGCATCAGTAAAATTGATAGAATCATCAGGCATAGCTGTTTGACGGCTGACTTGATTGCTCGAAGTTGATAGAGGCGATTCTCGAAGTTTTATGCTTCCGAGTCGCCTGAAAAGGAATTCCTGCCCATGACCAGCGAGAAATCCGGCCCGGAAAAAGGGGCGTTTTCAGCGTCGCAGGCGGAGTCGCTCATAGAACGCGCGCTCCTGGCAGCCCGCTGGATCCTTATTGTTTTCTATTTTGGCCTGGCTCTGGCTCTTGCCCTTTACGCCGTCGCGTTCATTAACAAATGCATCAAGCTGGCTCAGGGGCTTTTCGCATTATCCGACAATGAAGTCATCCTGGCGATGCTCGGGCTGATCGATGCGTGCCTGGTCGCAAGCCTGATGGTCATGGTGATGCTGACCGGCTATGAGAATTATATCAGCCGGCTGGAGCATGAGAAGGCTTCCGAGCTGGCCTGGCTCGGGAAAATCGACACGGGCAGCCTGAAAGTGAAGATCGCATCGTCGATTGTCGCGATTTCATCCATTCATCTTCTTCAGATCTTCCTGAATACATCGCAATACAACCAGCAGGAAATCATGTGGACCACGATTATTCATCTGGTTTTCGTGATCAGCGCCTTCATGCTCGCGGTGCTCGACCGCATCACCCCGACAGACAAGCCAAAGGAGGAGGCGTCTGGATCACAATAGCCGCGCAGCGACTATGGCGGGCCGGCAATGCCCATGCGTCTCGGCATGAAAAAGGCCGCGAATGCGGCCTCTTTTCTTTCTACACGCTAGAAGCGGCTATTTCTTCACGCGCTTGATCGACTTGATCGGGCTGCGTGGCCTGCCCGACCGTTCGGCGATCTCGCGGTCCTGGCTCTCGATGACCGCACGTGCCGCCGCATCGCCGTCCAGCCCATTGAGCTCGGTGCTCGACACGCGCCGGTTCGAACTCTGCGAGCCGTCCTCATAGATCACGTTGAACAGGATAAATTCGGCTTTCACCTTGGCTTTCTGTTTCCGGGCCATGGCATACCCCCTTGCTGCAATTGTTAAGCGCGCCGCGCTCTGCTTTCGCCCTCGCGAAGCTGGCTTTCCCGCACCACGCGTTCGAAGTCTTCGGAGGGGCACTTCACCCGGTATTGCGGATCATCGCCATCGGTCGAGAGCAGGCGCAGGATTTCACAGCTCTCGGGCGAGGCCGCCAGCACGACATGGCTGTTGGTGAAATCGACGATATCGCCAACCTGAAAACGATGTTCTGGCATTGTCCTATCCTCTCAAAGACGCCCGTCGGCAAGACCCAGAAGGTGTCCCTTGCCTCGCGGATGAAGGGCGATTTCCCATGTTGAACGCGTGGTTAATCGCTGTCGGACTGTGATTCGGTCGAAGGTTGCCGTTGGGAAAGCGCGGGGGTTCCTGGCAGGGAGCGCGGCGCTTGGCTAAGATGCTGGCTCCGCTTTCGCTTCAGTCGAAACCATCGTCTGCTATATGGGAATGGCAACGTCCATTGTCTACTCACACGAGCTCAAGCCGCCCGACCGGAGGCAAAATCCATGAAGCAGGTTCTCACCGAATTGGAGCGCCGGCGCGCCGAAGCCAAGGCTGGCGGCGGGGAAAAGCGTATCGAGGCGCAACACAAGCGCGGCAAATTGACCGCGCGTGAGCGTATTGCGCTGCTGCTCGACGACGGCTCGTTCGAGGAATACGGCATGTATGTCGAGCACGGCTGTACCGATTTCGGGATGGCTGCGACGAAAATTCCCGGCGATGGCGTCGTCACCGGCTGGGGGACGATCAACGGGCGTGTCGCCTATGTGTTCGCCAAGGATTTCACCGTGTTCGGCGGGTCGCTGTCCGAGGCGCATGCTCAGAAGATGATCAAAATCCAGGATATGGCGCTTCGCAACCGGGCGCCGATCATCGGGCTGTTCGATGCGGGCGGCGCGCGCATTCAGGAGGGCGTCGCCGCGCTTGGCGGCTATGGCGAGGTGTTCTTGAGAAATGTGCTCGCCTCCGGCGTCATCCCGCAGATTTCGGTGATCATGGGGCCGTGCGCCGGCGGCGACGTCTACTCCCCGGCCATGACCGACTTCATCTTCATGGTGAAGGATACGAGCTACATGTTCGTGACGGGTCCGGATGTGGTGAAGACCGTCACGAATGAGGAGGTGACCGCGGAGGAGTTGGGCGGCGCTTCCATCCATACGACGCGCTCATCCATCGCCGACCACGCCTACGAAAATGACGTGGAATGCCTGCTGCAGATGCGTCGGCTGATGGATTTTCTGCCCTCCAACAACCGCGCCGGGGTTCCCGTGCTGCCGACACGCGATGCGCCCGACCGCATCGAGCCCTCGCTCGACACCCTCGTCCCCGACAACCCCAACAAGCCCTATGACATCAAGGAGCTGATCCTGAAAGTGGTCGATGAGGGCGATTTCTTCGAGATCCAGCAGGCTTTTGCCCGCAATATGGTGACGGGCTTCGGCCGCATGGAAGGCCGCACCGTCGGCTTTGTGGCCAACCAGCCCATGGTGTTGGCGGGCGTGCTCGACAGCGACGCCAGCCGCAAGGCCGCACGCTTCGTGCGCTTCTGCGACTGCTTCAACATCCCGATCGTCACCTTCGTCGACGTGCCAGGCTTCCTGCCCGGCACCGCCCAGGAATATGGCGGCCTGATCAAGCACGGCGCCAAGCTGCTGTTCGCCTTCGCAGAAGCGACCGTGCCGAAGGTGACCCTCATCACCCGCAAAGCCTATGGCGGCGCCTACGACGTGATGTCGTCCAAACACATCAGAGGCGATGTGAACTATGCCTGGCCCTCGGCCGAAATCGCGGTCATGGGGCCGAAAGGCGCGGCCGAGATCCTCTATCGCTCGGAGCTGAACGATCCGGAGAAGATCGCCGCGCGCATCAAGGATTATCAGGACCGCTTCGCCAACCCGTTCGTTGCCGCCGAGCGCGGCTATATCGACGAGGTGATCATGCCCCGCTCAACCCGCAGCCGAATCACCCGCGCGCTCAACATGCTGCGTGAGAAGACCGTGGAGAACCCCTGGAAGAAGCATGATAATATTCCACTCTGATCTGCGATGGGGCGAGGGGCAGGTGCTTTCACCCGAAGCGATCCCGCACTAGCGCCCCTGCTGGGCCAGATATTTCCCGGCAACCCATCCGGCAATGCCGAGATAGCGGATGTGGCACCAGTTGTTGTCGCAACTGCCGATCGGAACGATGCCGGTGGCATAGGACGGGATGCGACCAACAACCTCCGCGTCGGGACCTGGATAGTCAACCACGTCGAGCGCGCCCCAGAGGGCGATACCGTTCACCTGATATCGCTTGTTGGCAGCCGTGTTCTCATCCGCCAGATGCCGGCGCGCAACCCAGCCGGTCAACGCCTCGTAGCGGACCAGGCACCATTTCATCACACATTTGCGCAAGCCCTCGACGCTCGACGCATTTCCCGGAATCCAGCCGAGAATGGCCGCGTTGTCCGCCGGCCCATCTCGAACAGCAAGTCCGTCGCCATCCGAGAGACCAGCCAGTGTATACGTCTTGACCTCGATGGAGCCCGGCGGCTCGAGCGGGCCGGGCTGGCCTGTCGCCTGAGTGGCTGTTGGAACAGTGTTGTCGAGAGCCGGCGTGATTGCCGCAGTCTGGTCCTTCGTTCCGGTTTCCTGCGGTGCGGCCTCGCCACCGTGATCTTTGGCGATCACCTCTTCGTGAATCCAGCCAACCAGCGATCCCGAGCGGATATAGCAGAATTTGTGGCTGCAGGTACCGAGGTCCTCGACCTGTTCAGTATCAGGGGTAATGCGGCCGGCCTCGGGCAGACGGTCGCTCGGCAATGCATAGACTGGGATCGGCTGACCGTTGGCAAAGATCAGCTTCAGCATCGTATCCTGAAGGTCAGGAGGAATCTCTTTAGGCGTCTCGCCGGGTTTGGGGAGAGCTATAACTGAAGGATCCGCTTGAGCCGGATGCTCTCCAGCATCGCCTTTCGCTTCGGTCAAATATTTGCGGAATACCCAGCCGGTGTGTCCCTTGAAGGTAACCTCGCACCATCTGGCGTCGCATTTGCCCGTGCCGGTGAGCTCGGTGCGCGGCGGGATATACGCAATCACCTTGGATTGATTGGAAGGCGATTGCCGCATATGAATGCGGGTGGCGTGATCGACATTATTAGTACGATAGGTCTCGCCGTACGCGATCGGCGGAAGGAGGCTTGCGACCACAACAGCCACGGCAGCCGCTGCATAGGTTATGCCGCTTCGCCCGCGCCACATGAACTGCTCCCAATGCACCCGCTCGAAGCCGGGCCAGCCCGGATTACGGCAAAAAGCAGCGCACCGCACGCGCTTCTGGTCCAAGCCGTCTTCGTCCTGATATTCTCTTACACCCGATTAAAGTCGCCCGGTAGATAGCGCCGCTACTGCTCTGATTCGCCGAGGCAGAACTACCGCCCCCCAACCGGTCGCAATCATGCCGCAAATGGTTCAGGATGTGAAATGCTTTATAAGAGATTCAGTTAATTGCGAAGCTTGGACCGTTTCCTGCCGTAATTTCCGGAAGCTCAGGCCGTCTCCTCGAACAGCTCCCGGCCGATCAGCATCCGGCGGATTTCGCTGGTTCCCGCACCGATCTCGTAAAGCTTGGCATCGCGCAGCAGGCGGCCAGTGGGGTAGTCATTGATATAGCCATTGCCGCCGAGCACCTGCACGGCCTCGAGTGCCAGCCAGGTCGCCCTCTCGGCGGCATAAAGGATTGCGCCCGCCGCATCCTTGCGGGTGGTCTCGCCGCGATCGCATGCCTGGGCCACGGCATAGACATAGGCCTTGGCCGCATTCATTGTCGTGTACATATCGGCGAGCTTGCCCTGCATGAGCTGGAATGAGCCAATCGGGGCGCCGAACTGCTTGCGCTCGTGCACATAGGGCAGGACGATATCCATGGCATTCTGCATGATGCCGAGGGGCCCCGCCGCCAGCACCACCCGCTCGTAGTCGAGACCGGACATCAGCACCCCAACCCCACCGTTCAGGGGCCCGAGAATGTTCTCCTCTGGCACTTCGCAGTCCTCAAACACCAGCTCGGAGGTGTCAGAGCCGCGCATGCCAAGCTTGTCGAGCTTTTGCGCCGCCCGAAAGCCCTTGAAATCTTTCTCGATCAGGAAGGCAGTGATGCCGCGCGCTCCGGCGCTCGCATCGGTGCGGGCATAGACCACCAGCGTCTCCGCATGCGGGCCGTTGGTGATCCACATCTTGGTGCCGTTCAGCACATAGTGGTCGCCCTTTTTCTCCGCTTTCAGCCGCATCGAGACGACATCGGAGCCAGAGCCGGCCTCGGACATGGCCAGCGCCCCGACATGCTCTCCAGAAATCAGCTTCGGCAGATAGCGGCCCTTCTGCTCGTCGGTGCCCCAGCGGCGGATCTGATTAACGCAGAGATTGGAATGCGCGCCATAGGAGAGGCCGACAGCCGCGGATGCCCGGCTGATTTCCTCCATGGCAAGGCAGTGCTCGAGATAGCCAAGGCCGGAGCCGCCCCATTCCTCCTCCACGGTGATGCCGTGCAGGCCGAGCGCCCCAAGCTTTGGCCAGAGATCACGCGGGAAAGTATTGGTGCGGTCGATCTCTTCGGCACGCGGGGCAATTTCCTGCGATGCGAAAGAAGAGACTGTTTCGACAAGCATATTGGCAGTCTCGCTCAAGCCGAAGCTGAGGCCATTCTTCCGGTTATGCCCGATTTGGCTGGTCATGTTTTTTCAACCCTTGCCGCATCCATATGTTTTGCGCCACATTACTTTCGGCCGCCGTTCATGCAAGATTGAACATGTGAGGCGCAGTGTAGAGACCTCCGGCGAAGTCATCTCAGGAGCAAACGCCATGCCGCATCGAGCCCGCCCTCTCCTCTGCGCATCCGCTGCCGTCCTGGCCTTCGCTGCCCTTGCGAGTGATGTGGCCGCTCAAACGCCGAGCGCTGCTGCCACGCCAGCGCCTGAGACAAAGGCTCAGCCGGCGAAGCCTCAGCAGCCGCCCGCTGTCGAGCCGGCAATGCGGGATGATCCGGCCTATCAGCAGTCACGCAGACTCCTCTCCGCCGTCGATGCCATCCTTACGCAGACCGCCGAGCAGCGCGCCAAGCTCAAGGAGCTGCCCAGCAAACAGACCTATGTCATCCCACCGCTCTGGAAAGAGACGCGCGAGGATCGCGAAGAGAATATCAGGCGTCTGCTCGATAGCGTGCTGGAAATCGTCACCGATGCACCGGTCGTCGAAATGCAGGAGAAGTTGCAGGGCCACCGCAAGACCATCGCTTCCCTGAAGGATGATATCGCGACGCTGCGCGAGCGGCGGCTCCGCGCGCCCGACAGCGGTTTCCTCCCGGGCATCCTGTCGGAGACGCAGGGCTCGATTGATAGCGCAATCACAGACCGCGAGCAGCGGATCAAGGCGAACGAGGAGGAAATCGGCAAGATAAAGCTGCAGATCAAGGAGGCACTCGCCAAATCGGGCATCGAGATCGGCGACGTGCAACTCGACCTGCTGCTCGACAGCGTGCTCGGCGGTGACATGATCAAGATGGTGACCGCCTTCCAGGCCGCCCGTGCAATCGATGACCGCCTCAGCGAACTGCTCACCCAGTCGAACGAGAATATCCGTACCGCCAGGCGCTATTTCGCCATGCATGCCGCGCTATTCGCCATGATGGTCCACGCCCAGGACACGCTCATCGAGAAGATCGACACGATGTATATGGGCAAGCTGCGCCAGATCCTGAAGGATGTGCGCCAGGCGCGCGATGCCTCCACAAAGCTGATGGCCGGCAACAATCGCCCGGACCAGAAGCGCGCGCTTGACGCCAATGTCGCCAGCCAGGCCTTCGCCGAGAAGGTCGCGAGCTTCTACCGCGATTACCTCGACACCCAACGCCGCCAGCTCGCCGAGAGCCGCGAGCGCACCGCCCGCGACCTCGCCATCGCCGACAACACCTTCGAGACGGTCGAGGCCAGCTTTCAGCTGCACATGCTGATGGAGGACGCGCGCACCTCGTTCGAGGCGATCCAGAAGCTGGAAGCACCCGGATTCGACCAGGTGTTCAAGAACGACCAGCTGAGGCGCGAATTCGAGACGCTGACACAGAGGCTTGGGCCGACGTCGTGACGTCACCATAGCTGCGGCGCGAGAAGGGTATGCCTGAGCGACGATGCTTGGCTGCGGCGGATCACGATCTCGTTCGGTGCCTCACACCTGCTATGGCGGTACTCTCAAGAAAACAGCTCTTCAAGGGCGATGGAGGTAGGAAACGCAAGGGAGGAACCAATGGAGAACCCCCTCAGGATTGATCGACGCGATCTCATGAAAATGTCTTCGGCAGGTGTGGTGCTAGCCATGGCCGAAGGCCTGCCCGCCTCGGCCAGGTCGCAGACCGGCGCAGTCGAGGCCGAGGAGCACTGGGTCATGAAGGGCCCGGTCAAGCTCTATGTCTATCGAAAGCACCTGGCGGATGCACAGAAGACGGCAGACAAACCCGTGCTGTTTCTGGTCCACGGTTCATCCTTCTCCAGCCGCGGCAGTTTCGATCTCATCGTGCCCGGACGGGCCGGCTATTCGGCCATGGATCATTTCGCCGGGCTCGGCTACGACGTCTGGACGATGGATCATGAAGGCTACGGCTTTTCGGCCCATACCGAGAACTATGTCGGTATTCAGAGCGGGGTCGAAGACCTGAAAACCGCCTTGCCGCTGATCGAGAACGTGACCGGTAAGCGGTCGGTCATGATGTTCGGCGAGTCTTCTGGCGCCATCCGCGCGGGCGCCTTTGCCAATGCCGAGCCGGACCGTGTCGAGCGTCTCATCCTGCATGCCTTCACTTATACCGGCGAGAACGCGCCGGAAATCGAACGGCGGCGCAAGCAGGCCGACTCCTATCGCGCGAATCCGCGCCGTCCGTTCGGCATGGCGCAGGTGCAGAACATCTTCGACCGCGATGTCGCCGGCAAGGCCGATCCGGCGCTCGTCAAGGCGCTTGCCGACTTCGAGATGAAGTTCGGGGACAGCGTGCCGAGCGGCACCTATCTCGATATGGCCGTCAACATGCCGATGGTCGATCCGGCCAAGCTGAACTGCGCGGTCTGTCTCATCCGCCCCGAACATGATGGCAATGCTAGCGAGGAGGAGCTCTATACCTTCTTCGCCACGCTCGCGACCAAGGACAAGCAATTTGTCATGCTGCGCGGCCTGACACACGGCGGCGGCATGGTCGGCAGCCAGCGGGAACGTCTATGGCATATCATGCATGCGTTTCTGAGCTGTCCGCCAGCGCCGACGGCTTGAGCGGCAGGCAGCTGTTCCGCGATCGCCATTACGACCCGCGCGAGCGGGGCGAAGCGGTCCCACACGACCGTTCCCAGTAAAATTGCCGGCCGGCTGATAGGCGATCGCAGCCAGTTGGGCGTGTTCAGCTGAACAACACGAAATCCGATCTCCATGTGGCGAGATCAGCCACCAAACACTTGCAATTATGGAGGAAATCGATGAGTGGCTTCTTGAGCGAGAAGGAAATCGCCGAGCTCGTGCCCTCAGAGCTCTGCCCCTATGCGACCCCCATCCCGACCCAGATCGTCTCCAGTGACGAATATTATCCCGATCCACAGAATGAAAAGCAGCGGGAGGTGGAAAGCCGCCTGCTCTCCATGGCCGATGATCTGGATGGCAAGCAGGGCATGGACCGGCGTCAATTCTTCCAGAGTGCCGCCGGGATGGCCGCATCCTTCCTCGCCATGAACCAGGTCTATGGGCCGCTGTTCGACGTCTCCCCCGCCGAGGCGGCAACACCGGCGATGGCGCAGGAGCGCGCCGACGGCCTCAAAGACCAGTTCATCATGGATATGCACACCCATTTCCTGCGCGACGATACCCGCATCATGAACTTCGTCGAAATGCGCAAGGCGGTTGGCAAGGCAGGCTGGAACAAGCAGCTCGCCGACAAGGAGCAGACCATCGAGGACCTAAAATTCGGCAATTACGTCAAGGAGATGTTCCTCGACAGCGACACCAAGATCGCGCTGATCTCCTCGGCTCCTTCCGACATCGAGCAGGACTGGTTCTTAACCAACGAGATGATGGCCGAGGCGCGCGAGAAGGTGAACAAGGAGGCGGGCTACCGGCGCCTGTTCTCCCACATGATCTTCACCCCCGGCCAGCCCGGCTGGCTGGACAAGCTGGACGCCGGCCTCGCGCTCAAGCCCGAGTCCGTCAAGGGCTACACCATCGGCGACAACACCCATAAGGACACGAGTCACTATCCGTGGCGCATGGACGACGAGAAGGTCGCGTACAAGGGCTATGAGAAGATGGTGAAGGCAGGCATCAAGAATGTCTGCGTGCACAAGGGGCTGTTCCCTCCGTCGGTCGAGAAGAACTTCCCGAATCTGCGCGGCTATGCCGATGTCGCCGATGTTGGCCAAGCAGCGAAGGACTGGCCGCAGCTCAATTTCGTCATCTACCACTCGGCCTATCGCCACGTGGGCGGCGACCCGGCCGTCGCGCTTGCCGAGTTCGAACGTACCGGGCGCATCGCCTGGACCTCAGACCTCGCCGATATCCCCGCACAATATGGCGTGAGCAACGTCTATGGCGATGTCGGCCAGCTTTTCGCCACCACCCTCGTCGCCCAGCCGCGCGTGTGTGCAGCGCTGATGGGCATCCTGATCAAAGGCCTTGGCGTTGATCACGTCAATTGGGGGACGGACTCGCTGTGGACCGGCTCGCCGCAATGGCAGATCGAGGGGCTGCGCCGGTTGGAAATTCCGGAGGACATGCAGAAGAAATTCGGCTTCGCCCCGCTCGGAGCGGCGGATGGACCTGTCAAGTCTGCGATCTTCGGCGGGAATAACGCCAGGCTTTACGGCGTCGAGCCGATTAAGGCCGGCATGGAGCTGAGCAAGGACCGCTTCTCGGTGATGAAGACCGAATATGAGAAGCAGGGACCAGAGCGCAGCAATCTCCGCTACGGCTACGTGCATGGCCCGCTCGATCACGCGGTGTTTGCATAGGCCGGATTCTACGGTGGCATAGCGCGGGCAACCGGTCAGTCGGACGGCACATACGTTCGGAGCGCGGTGGCCTGATCAGGCCACCGGCTGTTGCTGCTCAGCCAGCACTGGTTGGCGAGGTTCGCCAGGGCGAATTGCTGCTTTGGAACTGGGAAACTGAAAGGTCCGCAGCGTATTTTGCTGCACCCTTGAGGCAAGGCCGGACAGGTTTGGCTTACTTGAGCCCCCCGTCCTAAGCCTGACTCGTCATCCACGATCGATCAGAACTTCCTGCGGGCCTCGGCGCGGATGCCCCAGTTGTCTTCGACGTTAGGGTTGTCCACGATCTGATAGGTCGCATCGGCGCGGAAGATCCAGTCCTTGTTGATCGGGATCTGATAGCGAATACCCGCCGCGTACTGAGCGTCGGCGACGCCGACACCCGGCACCACATCGCCGTAGGGCTGCACCGTGGCCAGTTCGAAGACCAGCTGCTGATCCAGACCGAAGAGATATTGCAAGCCAATCGCACCACCATAGGCGTTGGAGCCGGTGTCGTTGAGCTTCGGGAAGCCGGTCAGGGCGTCGGTCTCGAAGTTGATGCCGACGTTCTTCAGCAGGCCCGCGCCATTGCCATCAACCAGGGGCTGAGGATTGCCGGTGCCGAAGAAGAAGTTGGCATAGGGGAGCAGCGTGCTCGGCAGGCCCGAGATCAAGCTGTTCTCCGAAATGACGAGAAAACCTTCATCGTCGTCGCCGTTCCCGAAGTTCCCGAAGAAGCGGGTCGAGTTCGAGATGGTGTTGTAATAGCGCTTGGTGAAAGCGGCGGTCAGGAAGTTCGTATATTGGCCGTCCACCTGATCGTCTCTGCCCTGTACCAGGCCGTAGCCAGCTTCGATATAACCGCCGAACGCGTCGATGAAGGTCGTTACGCCATACAGGTTGGCGACGTTGTTGTTGCGGTTGATGTCATCGCCCTTCACAAGCGCGTTGTCGACATTGTCGACCGCGGTGAAGAAGGTGATGTCGTAGTTGGAAAGCCCCAGCTTCTGAGAGTTCTTCGCGGTGAGGCTCACCGCACCGCCAAGGATCGCGTCGTTCGCCCAGATACCGTTCTGCAGGAACAGCGGGAAGAGACCGGCGGTGAATGGCAGATCGAAGCCGGCGGCGTTGCCGGATAAACCGGAATAGATGGAGCCGACGTCACCCTCGAAGAACAATGTCTGCGGGTTGAGGTCGGACTCAAGGGTACACTTCTTATCGGCATCAGCGCCGCCGAACTCGCAGCGGGTGAACCTTGCATCGTCCTGAAGCGGCGTGAAGAAGGCGTGGATTCGCTCGGTGCCGGTGATCTTGAAGTCGACGTCGATGTTCACGCGGGTCGCGATCTGGGCAATGTCCTTATTGTTGTTGTTGTTGTAGGCGACGGCCGTCCGCCAGTCGCCGTAGACGGCTAGGCCGGGGATCAGCAGATTGTTTCCGCCCAGGAGGGAACTCTCCTGATCGTACCCACCGGAGGTGTATTGCTCGCGACCCAGTTCAATGAGCGGGCGCGCTGTCGCGACATCGGTCTTTGAGCCGTAGACGGCGACATTCTTCTCGGAATTGTAGTTTGGATCATACTGCGGACCGGGACGGAAAAGGTCTCCCTTATTGCCCAGGTTGCTCTTAGGGCCCTCGGCAGGTTCGTCTGGTTCGGCAGGTTCCGCAGGTGCTGCGGTCCTGTCGGCCGTCTTCTGTTCGGAGAACGTCTCCGCATACTGCGAATCCGCCTTGCCCCCGGTGCTCGTCGACGCCGGGATCGATTTGCCCTTCTTGCCCGCGTCGCTGCTGTTTGCGCCCGCCGTGCTCACCACGCCGTTCTTGCCGGCCTCGTTGACGCTTGCGCCGGCCGCGGTCGACTTGCCCTTCTTTGGGGCCTCGTTGTTGTCTGCGCCCGCGCCGTCCAGCATGTCGTTCTTGCCGGATTCGTTGACGCTTGCGCCTGCGGCGATCAACTTGTCGCCCTTGCCGGTCTCGTTGACGTTTGCGCCTGACTCAGCTCTTGCAGTCGCGCCGGACATCATAAGGCAACCACCGGCTACCAATGCGATAGTGGCCCGGACGGTCGTCGTCCTCGCGCGGCATCGCAGGTTGCCTTTTGCCTTCAAAATCATGTGGAAACCCCCCACCGGTTTTTCACCTGATATTCCGTATTGCCCTCAGGGCCGTTTCGTTTGAACCGCCAAGTGAGGTTCATCACCCCAAACCTCACTTGCGTCGCCGCTCATCGCTTACCGCTGCGATGATCTTCCTGGCTCTGGCCTGCGGGATCGCTTTGCCCGCAGGAGACTTTCGCAAAAGCTGGGGACCCGCTTCTTTCAACCCCTCGCGGGTCCCCGATCCGAAACCTTCGGCGTTTCGGTACCAGTCCTCACCTCACTTCGATATCGGTCGTGTGGACGTGGAAGTTCAGCATCCGTTCGTTTATGCGCTGCTCCATCTCCCTCGTGGCACCCACGAAGCGCATGAAGTAGATCGGCTCCGAACGGCTCCGCATGCGGAAGGCGATGCGGTACTTGCCAGGCTTCTTGATCAGGCTACCCGACACACTGTAGCTGGCCGTCTTTTCGCCCAGCGGCGTCAGCGAGTGGTTCTCCATGCGCACCAGCGGCGGATGATTGAGAACCGTGGTCGGGACCTGCGGCGCGCGCAGCTGCGGCAGCTGGTCGATATCGAAGTTCACCGGCAGATACATCTCGCGGTCCGTGCCCTTGATGTTGGTGGTCAAGAACTTGGTCTGGAAATGCACCAGCTGCTGGTCGATCCCGATCTTGCCGGCCGCAACCTCGAGGCTGTGCAGATCGGCCATGTTGCCGTCCCCGTCGACGTAGCCCGACTCCCAGATGTTCTTGCCATCGGGATCGATGAGGGCAACGTTCGCCCAGAGCTGCGGCTGCGCACCCAGGGAACCGGACGGCAGGTTGTGCCCCGTATTGAGGTTCTTGATATTAAAGGAGAAGGCAAGTTCCGAACCGACTCTCGGGCTGCCCTTGATGAAGGGACCGTCGATCTTGCTGCTGTTCTCCATGACCTGGCGACGGATTTCGTCCCGCTCGTCGAGCTTCTTGACGTTCTCGTCGAAGATCACCCGAGCGTCTTCACGATCGGCGGCTTCAGCCCACTCCGAGGGGAAGCTGGCCTTGATCTTGCCGTCGGCGACCTTGTCCTCGAACTCGGCGGTGCCCCAACCGGCGCGCCAGTCGAACTGCAGCCACTTCTTCATGCTGAAGGCCGCGGCCTTCTTGTTATGCGGGAAGACGCCGGGATGGGCGATCGCATAGCCCGGACCGACGAAGCGGTGATCGGCATGCTTGCGTCCCGGATTGATCTCCTTGCCGCCGACGATGGCGGAGGGTGCCGTCGCATAGCCCTCGGGCTTTCCGGGGACCTTGCCCATATGGCAGTCCTGGCAGGTAACACCAGCCGTGCGTGCCGGGCTGTCGCGATACTGATCCCAGACGATCTCGAGCTTGATGCCGAGGTTCACCGCGACCTGATGGCAGCTGACGCAGAACTCGGACGTCTTGATCTGGCTGTTCAGGATCATGCCATTGTGGATGTCGTTGCCACGCCCCTCTGGGCTGGTCTTAACGGAGTACGTATCCTTATCGGCAAGGACGTCCTTGATGACGCTCTTTTCGCCACTGCCATAGACCGGGTCATAGATCTTGCCCGGCTCGACCCGGCGCTCGCCGTTGACCTTGCCGTAGCTCTCCTTGACGCGGTGACAGGTGATGCAGCTCACGCCCTCGCGGGAAATCGCCGCGCGCTCCCAAAGGGGCGTTTCGCGCTTCTCGCCGAGCTGAGTACCGACCTGCTGATGGCAGCGCACGCAGAATGTGCCTACCGTACCCCGGGTCAGCTCTGTGAACTTCTGCTCGAACGCGTGGAACATCGGCGAGATCGACGCATAGCCATGCTGCGAGGAAGACCATTCCTCGTAGATCTGCTTGTGGCATTCGCCGCATTGCGTGGCGGTCGGATAGAGCGAGAGGGTCTCCTCGTCCACCACCGGGATGGGAGACTCTTTGCCTTTCGACTCCCTTGCCGCCTCGGCGAGGAGCGCCCCCTGGCCATAACCGTCCGCTGCGATGTTCTCGTTCGCAGACGTCTTCGTCTCACCGCCGACGACGCCGGCTTTTTCAGCCTTCGCTCTTCTTTCCTCATCGGCCTTGATAAGGGCTTCGAGCTGCACTTTCGCGTCGATCGGGCCTGCGGCCTGAGCGAACCTCAACTTGGGCTGTACTTGTACGGCCGGGGTCCCGACAGCCTCGGTGGCCTCGGCCACAGCCTTCTGGCTGGGAATTGCTGCGTATATCAGTATGGCGCTTGCGAAAGCGCCAGAAAGCATCGAAAGACCGGATAATCGTTTCATCGCCTTACCCTCTGCCCCCATTTCTCAAGGCGGCATCCCGATTTGCATCGCTCACGTAGGAAACGCCACTCGACCGCCATGCGGGATTGCTGAGGAGGAGATTAATCAGCAAAAGGGGCGTCGTATGGCCGGGCCTATAGCGAAACCAAGATGAAAAATGGCAAGTTTGAGGTAAGTATTATGGATAGTTGTTAATTGTATGCAAGCAACAGAGCTGAACCAGCCATTGTATTAGGAGAATTATTCTTCCTAATGATTGTATTGTGCCAATCTGGCTGCAAAAATAGCGGACCGTCTTCTGTGCATGCAAGGCCCGAAATTGCCATAGTCTGGACAGTATGCCGCCCGGTCATCGCCTTAGAAAAGCACCAGGGCTGGTTTCTCTCGAAGGGTGGTTTCACCTGAAAGCGTGTGAGCGCGCAGCGTTCTTGAATACGCTTGATTCAGCCGATAAGGGGAGCTGTCGTGGTCGCTGAAATCGGTCATTTTGCGCTCATTCTGACGCTGACCCTAGCCTTGGCACAATCCATCGTTCCGTTGATCGGAACGCATCTCGGCGATCTGAAACTGATGCGTTTCGGGTCATCGGCAGCAATCGGCCAGATGATCTTTCTGATCTTCGCCTTTGCTGCGTTAATCGCATCCTTTGTGATGTCCGATTTTTCGGTGCTCAATGTTGCCGAGAATTCCAACTCGGCCATGCCGCTGATCTATAAAATCACGGCCACCTGGGGGAATCACGAGGGATCGATGCTGCTTTGGGTATCGATCCTGGCGCTGTTCGGGGCGGCCGTCGCGATCTTTGGCGACAACCTGCCCGCGCCGCTCAAGGCCCGCGCTCTCGCCGTGCAGGGCATGCTGGGCACTGGCTTTCTCACCTTCATCCTGTTCACCTCGAACCCGTTCACCCGTCTCGATCCGGCCGTGCCGGACGGCCAGGATCTCAATCCGCTGCTGCAGGATCTGGGGCTCGCGGTGCACCCGCCCTTCCTCTATCTCGGCTATGTCGGCTTCTCCATGGCCTTCTCCTTCTCGGTCGCCGCTCTGATTGAAGGCAAGGTCGATGCCTCCTGGGCGCGCTGGGTGCGGCCCTGGGTGCTAGCTGCATGGTGCTTTCTCACCATCGGCATCACGCTTGGGAGCTTTTGGGCCTATTACGAGCTGGGCTGGGGCGGCTGGTGGTTCTGGGACCCGGTGGAAAACGCCTCCTTCATGCCCTGGCTGACCGGCACGGCGCTCCTGCACTCGGCGCTAGTCGTAGAGCGGCGGCAGACGCTGGTGAACTGGACAATTCTGCTGGGCATTCTGACCTTTTCGCTCAGCCTGGTCGGCACATTCCTGGTCCGCTCGGGCGTGCTCACCAGCGTCCATTCTTTCGCGCTCGATCCGGCACGCGGCGTCTTCGTGCTGGGTCTCATCGCCCTGACATCCGGTGGCTCCCTCGCGCTCTACGCCTGGCGCGCGCCCAGCTTGAAGCATGGCACGCCATTCGCTCCGGTCAGCCGCGAATCGAGCCTGGTTCTCAACAATGTGCTGCTGGTCTCGGCAGGAGCGACCGTCTTCATCGGCACTTTTTATCCGCTGGTGATCGAAGTAACGAGCAATGACAAGATCTCGGTCGGGCCGCCCTTTTACAATCTAACCTTCGTTCCGATGATGATCCCGCTGCTCCTGGTCATGGTTGTAGGGCCGGTGCTGAAATGGAAGCGCGATGCGATTCGGGAGGGGCTGGCGAAGCTGACCCGCCCGGCAATCGTCGCCGGGCTCGCTCTCGCCGCGATCTTGATCTGGACATTGGGCGCCCATGCGCTCGCTGCCTTCGGGTTCGGCGTCGCCATCTGGATCATTGCCGGCTCGCTGGCGATTCTCGCCCATCGCATGCGGCTCTGGCAGGTTCCATTCGCGACCAGCCTGCATCTGGCGCGAATCACGCCGCGCTCGGTCTACGGCCTTATCCTCGCCCATGCCGGCATCGGCATCACCGTTGCGGGCATCACCGCCATGTCCGCCTGGAAGGAGGAGACGCTGCGGGCGCTCCCCGTTGGCGGCGCGCTCGATGTCGGCGGCTATCGTGTCGCGCTAGATTCGGTCAACACGGTCCAGGGTCCGAACTATCAGGCGGAACGCGGCACCTTCGAAATCAGCCGCCGCGGACGCTTCGTCACCAGGCTCAGCAGCGAGCGGCGCTTCTATCCGGTCCGCCGGTCGCAAACCACCGAGGCTGGCATTCACACCAATCTGATCTCCAACGTCTATCTGGCGATCGGAGAGAAGAATGATCGGAATGAATGGACCGTGCGCGCCTATTATCACCCGCTCGCACCATGGATCTGGTTCGGGCCGATCGTGATGGCGCTTGGCGGCTTCGTCTCGCTGTCGGACCGCCGTTTCCGCGTGGGCGCCCCCTGGCGGTCGCGCACCGTTCGGGCACCGGCTCTTGCGCCGGCGGAATAGGAAATCAACTGATGGTGCCTCGCCGTTTCCTTGCCCCGTTCGCGCTCGGCGCGCTTCTCGCCTTCTCTGCCCCGGCCCTGGCCGTCGAGCCCGACGAAATTCTGCCCGATCCGGCTCAGGAGACGCGGGCGCGTGATCTCAGCCGGCATCTGCGCTGCGTGGTTTGCCAGAATCAGTCCATCGACGATTCCAATGCAGAGCTCGCGCGTGACCTGCGCGTACTCCTGCGCGAGCGGATCGAGGCGGGCGACACGGACAAAGCCGCGATGGACTATATCGTTGCACGCTATGGCAATTTCGTACTGCTGAAGCCGCCGGTGCAACTCGACACGCTGTTCTTGTGGTTCGGGCCGGGGCTCGTGCTGCTGCTGGCGCTCGCCGGATATTGGATGCTGATCCGCAAGCCCCAGGCGAAGGCGGAGGCTGACGCCGGCCGGGCCGAGGCGCTGACTGCGGCAGAACGCGAAGAACTGCAGGCCATTTTGACAAAAGGGCTGAAATCATGACGCTTTGGGTCATCCTGACGCTATTCCTGGCCGCCGCTGCGCTGATTGTCCTCGCGCCATTCTTCTTCGGCAGCGGCGCCAAGGATGCTCCGACAAGCCTCGACGTCTATAAGGACCAGCTCGCCGAGGTCGACCGTGACAAGGCCCAAGGCCTGATCGATGAGGCGGAAGCCGCCTCGGCCCGGGTCGAGATCGAGCGGCGGATCCTGGCCGCAGGGCGGTCGGACGGCGGCCCGGCGCAGACTGTCTCTCCCAACTGGCAGTACCGCATGGTGACCGGCGTTTCCGCCATCGTCGTGCTGGGATCAGTCGGCCTCTATGCGGCGCTGGGCCGTCCGGACCTGCCGTCTGCGGAGAAGCAGGTTCTGGCGACCGATAGCCAGCAGACCGCCCAGGCCGGCGGCGCTCAAGGGGGTGGTGGCGATATCGATACGCTGGTGAAGGGCCTGGAGAAGCGCGTTGCGGACAATGGGAAAGATCCCGACGGCTGGCGTATGCTCGGCTGGTCCTATTTCAACACGGGCCGCTATAAGGACGCCGTCGCCGCCTATCGCCGCGCCGTCGATCTGCAGAAGGACAATCCCACGCTGAAAGCGCTCCTCGGCGAAGCTATGGTCAGTGAAGCGGGCGACACCGTGACCGATGCTGCGCTGGCGACATTCAACGAAGTGCTGGCAATCAACCCCAATGACGAGCGCGCCCGCTTCTTCAAGGGCGTGGCCAAGGCGCAGAAGGGAGACAATCAGGGCGCGATCGACGACTGGCTCGCGCTTTACAAGATTGCCCCGGCGGATGCCGAATGGACGGCCGATCTGCGCACCCGCATCGAGGAGACGGCGAAGCAGGCCAAGATCGATGTCAGCGCCCGGCTCGCCGAGGCGAAACCATCAGCCGGCACAACGGCGGCGACCGATTCGGCCGCCGGCCATCCAGGTGCGGCGGCGGCGCCTGGTCCGACCACGGCGGATATCGAGAGCGCCAAGCAGATGAAGCCCGAGGATCGCCAGAACATGGCGGCGGGTATGGTCGACCGCCTCGCGAGCCGGCTGGAGTCCGCACCGAAAGACCCCGATGGCTGGATCATGCTGATTCGCTCGCGCATGGTCATGAAGGATGCCGAGAAGGCGCGGGCCACCCTCGAAAGGGCCAAGACCGTCTTCGACGGTGAGCCGGAGGCGCAAAAGCGCATCGTCCAGGCCGCCGAAGCGATGGGCGTGAGCGCAAATGCCCAGGTGGCTGAGGCGAAACCGTCAGCCGGTGCAACAGCGGCGCCGGCCAATGCCACGGCGGCCCAACCGGGCGCAGCGGCGACGGCTGGCCCAAGCGCGGCGGATATCGAGAGCGCCAAGCAGATGAAGCCCGAGGATCGCCAGGCCATGGTGGCGGGCATGGTCGACCGACTTGCCAGCCGGCTGGAATCCTCGCCCAAAGACCCCGATGGCTGGATCATGCTGATCCGCTCGCGCATGACCATGAACGATGCCGAGAAAGCCCGCGCCGCGCTGGAGAAAGCCAAGACCGTCTTCGCCGACGAGCCGGAAACAAAGCAGCGCATCGTCGAGGCCGCACAAGCCCTGGGCGTGGTCGCCAACTAGCAGTGGCTTAGTCTGGCCGATGTCTCTTCCTGGGCCAGGAGCGGCGGTCGCGACTCATCACCACCGACAGGACCGCCCCCACCTTGACGCGGCCGACATGTGATGTTTCTTCGAAATAGTGCAGGCCCCGGGTTCCACTACACAAGCCACTGCGCTGACAGCGTGCCCGTCGGAGCTGACGGTCCCGCGCTCGGACATCAGCGGCTCAAGTCTCGAACGCGATGTTATTTGCCGGACTTCGACTTTGATTTGTCCGAAAATGAAGAGGTTGCCGAGGGTTTCGGTTTTTCGGCCTTCGGTTTCTTGGGTTCGCGGCCGCTTCGTTGTTGGCCTTTGGCCATCGTTGTCTCCTGAGATGCGGGCGCTTACGCCCGCGTAAGATGCCCTCACGGGCAGTCTATTTCGACTTTTGGCGCTGCACCGGGGCAGCGTCCGCACTGGCGAGGCGCAAGGCACGCAGCCGCGCAGTCTTGGCGATGGCGGCCTTGCGCTCGGCTTCGCGCTCCTGAAGCGCGCGGGCGGCATCGCGAGCGCGATCCTCTTTCAGCGCGATTCGAGTGGCACGCTCTTGGGTCTCCTTCACGGTCGACATTGCATCTCCTCAGCTTCGTGCGGTTCGCACGGGAATCCGGCATGCGCAGCGTGGTTCGACAGGCCGGCGGCCTAAGCCGTTATTCCGATTCAATACGGAGATTGTCGGCAGATGACTTACCTGTCTTGCGGTCCGAGACGATGTCGTAAGTTACGCGCTGTCCCTCATTGAGAGTGCGTAGCCCGGCGCGCTCTACCGCGGTAATATGCACGAAGACGTCCTTGCTGCCGTCCTCCGGTTGAATGAAGCCGAAGCCCTTCTGGCTGTTGAACCACTTGACCGTTCCCGAATTCATTGGAGACTTCCCTTGTGAGTATGTGACACTCGCAACGCGAGCTGGGTCGAAATTTGGGGAGGGAGCGCGCACCACCTAACCAAGCCAATTCACTTCGGCGCAAGCCTAGCGGCTGAATATGGTGATTGACTGGCGCCTTCGCAAGTTGCCAAGCCGCACTTCCAGCCCGATGGTCGTCGGTCTCGGCCCTGAGCCCGGCTCGTTTTAATTCGACAGCAAGCTGCCTACCCAGGGTCCAAACCGAATTAGTGCGCCGGTTGTTGTGGCCATTCCGGCCAAAACGGCTGCCGCCATAAGGCAGAGCCTCGACGCACTGGCATTGAAATTGTCGCGCATTTGGCATCTTGGGTGAGCGTGTCAGGCCAGGCCGTGTCTGGACCATATTGGCAGTCCTATAATGCTCAGCGCAGCTGACTTTCCCAGACCACGCGCTCAAAACTCTCGCTTACGCATCTAATGCGATATTGGGGATCATCGCCCTCGCTAGGGAGCAGGCCTACGACTTTGCATTTGCCGGAGCGGGGCTGAGTGCTCCTTCGATCCGATCTGAAATCGAGCGTCTGACCGATTCTGAATTTGTGTTCTGACATGGAGTTTCTCCGTCAAGGATGCTATGCACAAGTATGGATTATCGTATGACCGCTCTCGAACGTGCTTTTCAGATGGCTCGATCCGGCAAATACGCCTCCGTCGCCGAGATCAAGAAACAACTCAACAATGAGGGCCTTTCCGTTAAGCAAGTCACTGGTACGGTCTTGTTACGCCAATTGAAGGAGCTGATCCGGGCGGCCCAGGCGAACTGAGCAACGTCGAGATAGTTTTTCGCTCCCAAGCTGCTGATACTCACGCCAGGACCTGATGCTCGAATACAAATTCCTCAACCTTATCGCATCCAATCGTCCACTCGATCGCCTTAAACTTAGCGTCATAGCGGGTGACCTCTAACAGAAGGACGGGGTTGAGGCTCTCTCGCACATACGCCCGCATCACGGGACTGTGCAGCGGGCGCAGAAAATGCACGTACCCCTCTCCAGTGAGAGAGCACGCCGCCAGGCGAACGTTATCCCCCCAGATGAAGACGCGGTCAGAATAGTCAGGGATCAACTCGAATCCTGCCCGGGCGAATATGTGCCATCTCGGAAGTGCCTGGTGAAAGCCGCATGACGAGGTGGATGCCTGCCGTTGCGGGAGGGCTTTGTTGCGCAATGTCATTTGCCCGGATCGCTTCGAGGTACTTCGCATACGCCGGCCAGCAGGGCCGCTGCCCTCACAGTCACCCTCCGCGTGTCATAAATGACCCAGCGCGTTTGAGCGGTGGTCCTTTGACAATCGGTATTGACTTGCCGGTAACGCCCGACCTCTTCCCTCGCCAAGCGGCAGTCGGCTAGGGATCGGGAGGACTTTGATGGATTCCGGGATGAAACCAATATCGCTCCCCTTACGTCGTGCGGCGGGAGCAAAGATAGGTTCTCTCAGTCGGCAACGGGCCACATACGGGGGATGCCGATATTCGAAGTGTAGCATGCGGACCTTGAATGCGCCAACGCGAGCTTGCTGGCAGTTTACCGACGGATGGCTCATCAGCGTTGGCGTTCTCCACACCGGCATCGCTTATACTCTGATGTATTCGGCCTATCCGCGTCTGACGACGCCAGTGATCAGCGTGCTCGCCTTCGTCTTCCCGTTGGTCTCAATTCTCCTGGACTGGATCGCTTATTCCAATCCCAACGAACCCAGTCAGGCCGCCGGTGTGTCCCTGATTATGCTGCGAACGCTGGGGGTGCAACTTGGTTGGCACTTACCAAAAAAGTCTAAGAGCTGTTGGGCCAGTTGATGTCCGAAAATCACCGCAACTCGGAATCTGATCGTCTCATACGCATTAGGACCATGAGCCATCAAAGCTCCTATCGG